>Ga0070738_10000375_pt1 | contig 131320 bp, 111 predicted proteins | sample Coa_R2_2_FD_66446 | JGI IMG/M metagenome (GOLD analysis project Ga0070738, IMG submission 66446) | Surface soil microbial communities from Centralia Pennsylvania, which are recovering from an underground coalmine fire - Coalmine... | ecosystem: Environmental > Terrestrial > Soil >... | reverse complement strand
TGGACATAGCGGGAGATCGGCGGACAGTCAGCCCCTGAAAAGCTGAAAGGGTGCCATGGCCCCTTATCCGGTGGTAAGCTGGAGATGTCGAGTCAACCAGTTACCAGAGGAGAGACCATGAGCACCCGAGAGAAACTTATCCAGGCGCGGGTCAGCATGCTGGCCCTGGCCGATGAGCTTCAGAACATCAGCCGGGCCTGCAAGGTGGCCGGCATCAGTCGGAGCCACTTCTACGAGAGCAAGGACGCGTTCGAGCGCTACGGGAAGGACGGCTTAGCGCCGCACCCGCGCCGGCGGCCGCGCATGCCCAACCAGACGCCTCCGGGAGCTCGAGAGCCGGATCCTGGAGATGACGCGGGAGTCCCCGACCTACCGCTATGCCCGGGTCTGCGAGCAGCTCAAGTTGGTGGGCGTCCCGATCACGGCGTCGGCGGTGCGTGGCGTCTGGCAACGCCAAGGCTTGTTGAAGCGCTACGATCGGCTGCTGTGGGTCGAACGGACGGCCGCCGAGACGGGTGGTCCGATCACGGAGCGGGTGAAGCGCTTGCTGGCGCGCTACCAGCGTGCCGTGATCGATCCGGAGCAGCATGTGGAGGCGCCATACCCGGGGTACCTGGGCTGCCAGGACACGTACTCCGTGGGCACGCTGAAAGGCGTGGGCCGGGTGGACGCGCAGACCTTCGTCGATGCGCACTGCTCGATGGGCTTTGCCAAGCTCTATCTCTCGACGATTCCCACGACGATTCCCATGACCGCCGTCGACCTGCTGCATGACCGCGTGTTGCCGGTCTCCGAGGCCGCGGGGATCACGCTGGAGCGGGTGCTCTCAGAGAACGGGCGGGAGTGCTGCGGTCGGCCCCTGGCCCACCCCTACGAGCTCTATCTCACGGTGCAGCAGATCGAGCACCGGAACACGACGGTGCACACGCCGAAGACGAACGGGTTCTGTGAGCGGTTCAACCGCACGCTCAAGGAGGAGTTCTTCAGCGTGGCGTACCGGAAGAAGTTCTACACGAGCGTGCAGGAGCGGCAGGCCGACCTCGATACGTTCCTCGAGTTCTACAACCGTCAGCGCAGTCACCAGGGCTACCGCACGCAAGGCCGGACGCCCTGGCAGGCCTTCCCGGACGGCCTTGCCCTCATCCCGCAGGAGGTGTTCGCACCACTCGCCGCCTGAGGCGAGATTCTAGCCGCCAGCTACCACCGGATCTGTCCGGAGATCATCCGCTAAGTACAGATTCGCGTCTTCATGGTCGTCGATGCTGACGAAGAGAATACCATCGGGCGCGAGAAGCTGATACGCGAGCTTGAGGCGGGGGTACATCATCGAGAGCCAGAGCGAATGCCGGCGCCCCTGCGTTTCGAAGTCGCTAGCAGCCACATTGCCGGACGCGTCAACTTGACCGGCTATGCGAAGATAGGCATCCAGCGGTGCAGAGTAGTCGTCGCGGTAGAGCAGTTCGCGACCGCCGGGACGGTTGTACGGCGGGTCGATATAGATGAGTTTGACGGAGTCGTGATAACTCCGGTGCAGCAGCTTCAGAACCTCCAGGTTCTCGCCCTCGATCAGCACATGGGGCGCGGAGTCGAAATGCTCTGACACAGGTCGTAACGGGAGCAGCGTTCCGGTCGCCGGCAGTTGCAGAAGGCGTATAGCGTTCCGGCGGCCCGGCCAAGACAGGCCGTAACCCTCGACACCGTCGTCGGACGGTCCGAGTACAAGATCGCGAAGGCGATCGAAGTCCAGCTGACCATCACGAACACAGTCGGGGAAGTCTTCAGCGAGCTGGCTCCTGGCGAGCTCTCGGTAATCGTATGACGTAGTCGCAACGCCAACTGGGCGGCCGGAGGGCACAGCGGAGGCGGCGGTCATTTGGGGAGTAGTCATCGGGCGATGACTTTACCCCCGGACGCCGCCAAGCGCCACTGTCCGCCTGTGTTGCGGAGTGATAGAAAGGCATTTACGAAGCCTCGCCCCACCGCCCATGCCTCCGACGAGCAGTCCGCAAATGCGCTGAGTCACTCGAGGCAGTCCGACCAAGAGTGTCGTTCAGGGCCTGCCTGGCAGCAATAGGTGCACGGGCCACAGTCCCACCAGTTTCGAGACCCCTGTCGTCACGCTCTCAACCAAGATCATCCACCGTGATTCCTAACACGAACCCCGTACTTGATCCCGCGTACGCAACAAGCGAGGCCAGAAAGCACTTCGGCCCGCAGCTCGACGTTCTCCGTGAGATGGCAGAGTACGGTTCTCGTCTGCTGATGCGCGCCATGCCGCGGACGAAGAACAGCGTTCCGGACTGGGTTGTAGTCGGGACGCTGTTCCGTCAGGTTGTCGCGACACTCGATGCGTTCGCGCTGTGCCTCGAGAACGGCGCGGTCGATGCGGCTCACGTGCATGCTCGGGGCCTCTTTGAAGCACGATTGTTTCTCGAGTGGGTATTGACCAAGGGGAAAGAGCGCTGGGGGCGACAGTTGTACGTTGCGACCCTGCGCGAGAAACTGTCGTGGGCGAACCGAATTGTCCTCGGGACATCCGAGAATGCCGGCTACGTCGAGGCGTGGATGGAGAGCTACGGCAAAGCCCCGCCATCCAGCCCAGCAATTGAGGCGCAGGCCAAGAAGAGCGTCGCGGAGATCAACGCCCTCCTGGATAGCCCTCCTTACCGGGAGATCAACAGATGGTTCGAGAAACATGCGAAGCCCGGTCGTGAGACCGACTGGTACCGCCCCGGTGATGGAGCGCCGACGTCTATCTGGGCAATGGCTCGGGCGCTAAAACGGCGGCCAGACTATCTCTTGTACAAGCACCTCTCTGGCTACGTACACGGAGATAATGTGAGCACGCACTCCAGGGTTCTGGCCGGTGGGATGATTACCGTCGAACCCATCCGCTCGGTCGAGCACCTGATCGCCGTGTTTCCCTATACGAGTCGATGGGCTGCCGACGCGTTTCGGCAGGTGCTCCAGGAGTACCGTGGCGGTGAACTGCCGGAATACAGGGCCCTGTACGAGAAGCAGTGGATGCCGCGGTTCGAGTTGCCGCAGGTGATCGTCAACACGAGCTGGGTAGCGTTCTGAGCCGTCACCCGGGCTCGGCAGACGCCGTCACGGGCGAGTGACCCTGTTACCCTGCTCGCGCTAAGCCCGGACGCGCGGTGGGGGCTCGTTGAGGTGACGGCGGGCTGGTACGACTCAGGGTGGCTTTTGAGATAGCGGACCGCAATCGCCAACCGCGGAACCTCCAAAGTGTGCGTGTATGAGCATAGCCCCCACGACGCTCGGTTTCGATCGGCACCCCTGGCGCGCGCACCGCGCGAGATTAACGCCGGTAGGCCGACGCCTGCACAGACGTGCGCGACGCCGATGTCGCACATGACGGCCGCCTCCGGGTGCTGCACAAGCGTCCCAGCATCGCCAAAGTCAGCGAAAGTGGACCGGTGCACGGTCCGAAACGCGTCCAGCTCTGAGACGGCCGCACCGACGTGCAGGTTGTAGATCACGACGCCCGGAAGTTCGAGCAGCGGCCGCACGAGTGCTGCGGCGCTCGCTCCTCGCGACTGTGGCCGCCTCGCATTGGATCGGAGTCGCCCACACCAAGCCACGCCGATGTGGAGCCCTGGCCCAAGCGTCGGCGGCCCCCAATCCTGTTGCGGGGATGAGCGCGGAGACTCCGTCAAGGGGCCAGGACGTCGGGAAGCTCGCCGCTCGTCCGCGCGGTCGCGTACGCATGAGGCGGCGGCTCGTGCTCACACATGGCCGCGTTGGACAGACGGCGGAACGAGGCTCGGAGCCGCGGAGGAGCGGGGCGGGCGCGGTGAGGACGAGGCGCCCAACGCGCGCCTATGCCGCACCGATGTAAGAGCGCGACCTGGAGCTGGTCGCTGTACCCGCCGCACGGGCGGACCAAGACCGTTTCGCGCGGCCGCGGCTCGCCCCCCCGCGGGCGTCACAGCGGCTCTCCCTCGATCTCCTCGCACAGGAGACCGGTTTCGCCATTTTGGACGCGCGAATTAAGCGAATTAAGCGAAGAAGAGGGGGCCGGGCTCAAGAGCCTGAGCGGCTTCAGTCGCTTACTTCGCTTTTTTCGCGGTCCACTTCTCGACCGACCGGCCGCGGGTCGGCACCTGCACGCATTCGATCCTGCCCGCCGACTGGAGGTGCTCGAGCGTAGCCTTCAGCGCGGCCGCAGGCTTATGGCGGTCGAAGAGGGCGCTAATCTCGCTACCCGTGAGGGAGCCCCGCTCCTCGAGCGCGGCCATGATCCGAGCCGCCACGGGGTCGCCGAGCTGCTGGCCGAAGACGTACGCCGCCGACCGGACGGAATAGTCCCACACGGCCAGCGCGGCCTCGAGGTGCGCGGGCGCGATCCTACTGGCACGGTCCAGCGCGGCGTACACGAGAGCGAGCCGCAGGACGAGTGCCGTGCCACGAGACGTGAGGGACCCCAACAGACCTGGCGCGCCGTCTGACAGCTCGGGATAGTGTTGCTTCCAGGCGGCCTGCGCCTCTGGGTCGCGGCATATGAGCACCAACCGGTGCCGGTATGCGGCGCGCACCGCAGCCAGGTCGGCCGCAAGGCTTCTCACCGCAGCAGGGTCCGGCTCGCCCCCGTCCGGGAGGTACTGCGATCGCCTCGCCATGACGTAGAGGAAGCGATTGGCGAATCCGTTCGCGACCTCTTCGTCGCTGAGCCGACGACGGAGTTCCTCCGGCGTGATGTGGCCGATGATGCTGACGTGGGCTCCGGTTGCTGTGAGCGGTTCTCCCCGCGTGAGGGTACTCAGGTCGCCCGTGTCGAATGCTTCCCGAATCCGGGGGGACAACGTGTTGCCGTCTTTAGCCATCTGGCGGAGCGGGCCGCCGAACTCCGTCTCGACGACCAGCAGTCGCTTGTCCTGAACGCCGGCATCCGTCACCGACGCGCCGTCGCCCGTTCTCCGTGCCGGGCGCTGGCTCTCGTCCCTCACGTGGTAGACCAAGCCCTCACCCGACGAGAGGCCGCTCTTCACGTTCCGGTCTTTGCCGGTGACGTAACTCGGCTCCGCAGCGGTGAGCACCGTGCGGCACTGCCCCCACGCCGTCCCCTTCCGTCCCGAAGCCGTCGGCCCGACGACCAAGGCGTTGATGTTCATGTGATGCGCGTCGCCCTCGACGCCCGTGTATGGGCTGCGACCGATGAGGTTCCCGGCGGCTACGAGGAACTGCACAAGTATCGCAGCGGGGTCCGCTTCCGAATGCGGCGACAGGGTGCGCACGACTTTGCCGGCGAGCCCGTGAAACGCCGCCGGACCTGGAGCCGCCGGCCAGTGCGGGATGTTGAGGGGCTCAGGACTGCCCTCGAGCGGTTTCCCCACCTCGTGCGCGAAGTCCGCGTCGGATGCCTCCTCGCAGGCCTGGCGCTGGAGGTCGTCGCATTCGTCGTCGCGCCCTTTCGCGGTGGCCGACTCGCGCTGCCACTGCCCGAGCGCGCTCATGCCGCCTCCCCGTCCTCAAGGAACTGCTGCCGCGCGTCGCACTGCTCCCGGTACAGCGTTCTAACGTCGTCGAGCCACGCCTTGCCCCAGCCGAGGGCGACCGGCTGGTAGCTCGAAGGATCTGGCCACGGCGTGTCGGCGCCGTACAAGCACATCAACCGCGCGAGCGCGGCACGCCCTTCGAGAATGTCCGCCTCCCAATCCGGAGGCATCTCGTCATCGTACACTGGAAGGTCTGGCATTAGGTTCATGCATCCTCAGAGAGACGGAACGGCGGGCGAGCGGCGCGGCGACGATCCGCGCCGCTTGTCGTTTCTAGCGCTCGCCCGCCGTCGTGCGCGACCGCCCACGACGCTTCCCGGTCAACGTGGCCGGCGCTGGTGCCGGATCGAGGCCGCGGCCGCCCGTCGCCATGAACTGCTCAAGCTGCACCACATCGAAGAGCACTCTGCGGCCGACGCGTACACACGGGATGTGTCCCTTGCTCGCGTGGCAGTAGAGCTGCTTCCAGGGCAAGCCGACGTACTCCGCCGCAGCTCGGGCCTCTTTCAGCCGAGCGTTTCCGCGCTCCGGCGCTTGCGTTGCGTCCATGCCGCCTCCGTGACAGGCCGGTTGATTCTGTCTGCGCACAACCCTAAGTTCTCGCGTCCGCACTACACCACTTTGCTACGGGCGTGTTTCGGGTGCTTGCCATGGCTTCGGGCCGGGGGCGGCGACGGCCGCGCGAACGGTTCAGGACTCGGGACCCACGGGCGTTCGCCCGCGCGCTCGAACTGCTCGTTGGCGGTTGGGGATCGGCGGCTGTGCTGGCCTTTGAGAGCGGCATTCCGGAGCGGCGCATCGCCAGATACCGGCGCGATCCGCAGCGGGAGCTCTCAGTCGAAACTGTCCGCGGGCTACTCGAGGCAGCGCACGGGCTGTGGTGGCACGCGCTCCGCTGGCGTCGGGCGCGCCGGTGGGAGCTGGCGGAGCTGCGCGATCAAATTGTGAAGCTGCTCGGAAGCGCCTTGGAGTACCCGAGAAGTCGTACGCCTGCGGAATGGGATGCGGAAATTGCCGCCAACCCGTACGAGCCGGACGCCCCGCGCTCGCTCGAGCCGCTGCCCTCGCGAGTTCCCACGCCAGAGGAGCGGAGGCGCATCGAGCTCATCGTGCGACAGAGCACGAGCGGCGAGCAGTGCCACAAAGAGCTGGCCGAACTCGTGAAGCGTGGCTCACTCACGCTGCAGTTGCCCCGCCGACAATTCGGTCCCCTCGAGCCGTTCGGCTTTTGGCTCGTGTCGGCCGACGAGGATGGGTGCGTGGTGCACATCGTCTGACCCGACGCCCTGCGCCCATTTTGCGCCCATTTTGGCGCGGGACGCACTCAGACACCTTCGGACTCGCTCGGACTGGCATGAGGCCTAAGCCCCCGCGTCGTTATCGGTTACGCTAGCAGGTTCGGAAGCACTCGGACTACCTGGGAAAGCGCCGCGCGCTCTCACATACCAGAGGTCGGGGGTTCGATCCCCTCCGCGACCATCGACGAGTACGGCCCGCCGGACCCGTATCGCAACGCCAACATCTGAGTGGCGTTCGCCACGATCGTGCGGACGTTGTTGACCTTGGACCGACCGGCGGTCCGCGTACGCATTGCGGTGGGCAGCGTCGCGACGCGATAGCCGCCTCGCCGCATGCGAAGGATCAACTCCATGACGACGGCCCAGCCCCGGCCAGCCGACCGGAGGCGTAGCTCGCGAACGACGGCCATGCGGCACAGGAATATCCCCTGAAATCGCGGGAGCGGGCCGAAGAGCACCCGGTACGCGAGCCTCTCCGCGATCGAGAGCGCGCGCCCGAGCAGAGGTCCTCGGCGGGCCGGCAGGTACCCGAGCACGATGTCGGCCTGCCGGATCGCCGCCCAGAACTCCGGGATGATACCGGCCGGGAATTGCCCGTCGGCCGGGAAGAACGTCACGAGGTCGCCCCGCGCCTCGCGGAACCCGGTGCGGTAGACACCGCCGAGTCCCGCGTTGAGCCGATGGTGCACGACCCGCACGCACGCCAGCTCCTCTGCCAGCCGGTCACCGATCGCCCCCGTGCCATCGGTGCTGCCGTCGTCGATCACCACGACTTCACAGGGGCGCGGGATGCTCCCCAGGGCCCCAACGATCTCGCGAACGGTGGCGTCCAGGGTAGCTGCCTCGTTGTACGCCATCACGACGACCGTCAATTCGACAGGCCCGCGTTCGGCCGGGGTACGCTCCCACGACGTCGAGGTCATGACCCGCGCTCGTCCCGGCGCAACGGGGCAGCGGGGTTCCCGACGACGACGTCGCCCGGGGCGACGTCCGATCGCACCACCGCTCCCATCCCGACGAGCGCGCCATCGCCGACCACCACCCCGTCCCTGGTGGCGCTTCCCGTCCCGATGTAGCACGCGGTGCCGATCGACACGCCGCCCGAGACGAGGGCGCCGCTAGCCACGATCGTGAAATCGCCCACCTGCGCGTCGTGACTCACGACCGCCCCCGGAAGGACGACGACGTGGCGCCCCAGGCGTGCCCCGGCTCCGATCGTGGCATGCGGAAACACGAGGCTGCCGAGGCCGATCGTCGCGGCGGACGACACGTAGGCCCGGGGATGGACGAGCGTCGCGAACCGCCCGTCGCCCGTACCTGCACGCGCGACGATCTCAGGCCGGCGGCGAAAGGATCGCGGCCCGCCGAGGGCATCGACCCAGGAGGCGTGTGGCCACCGGCCGGCGTCGCGAATCTCGCCCACGACCGGGACCCCGCCCACACTGCTGCCCCGCAGGGCCGGATCGTCATCGAGCAGGCCGAGGCACCGCCGCGGCGCGCCGGCGGCCGCGAAGTCCACGAGCCAGGCGAGCACCTCTCTGGCGGTCCCGCCCGCCCCCAGGATGATCAGATCCTCGTCCATTGCCCCCCGCGATCAGAGTGCAGCACGGAGCGCCTCCGCCACCGTCACCTGATCGCTCTCCGCGAGCCCGGTGTGGAGCGGAAGCGTGAGCGCGCGCGAGAACACGTCGTCCGTGACCGGAAAGTCTCCGGGCCGGTATCGGTAGCGCTGGCGGAAGTAGGTCGTGAGGGGCAGATGGTGTGTCCCGATCGTCGTCTCGACCCCGCGTCCCCGGAGCGTCGCGATCAGCGACGCCCGCCGCGGGGCGAGGTCGCACGGCAGCAGCACGACATAGGACTGGAACACGTGCCGCACCCCCGGAGGCTCGGCGGGGGTCACGACCGGTGCTCCGGCCAGCAGCTCCGTGTAGCGTCGAGCCAGTCGCCGGCGGTGCTCGAGAATGCGATCGAGCTTGGCGAGCTGGGTCAGCCCGAGCGCCGCCTGGAACTCGGTGAGCCGCATGTTGTACCCGGGCGCGATGAACTCCGGCGTCGCCGAATCCGGATCGAGGCCGTGATTGCGGAGCGCCCGAATCCGCCGGGCGATGGCAGCGTCGGCGGTGACGGCGACGCCGCCCTCTCCAGTCGTCACGGCCTTGCGCGGGTGAAAGCTGAAGCACCCGATCCCTCCCCACGTTCCCGCGCCTCGACCCTCGCGCTCTGCGCCGAGTGCACACGCAGCATCCTCGATGACGAATGCCCCGTGCCGGGCCGCGAGGGTGGTGATCGCCGACATGCGTGCCATCGCGCCGAACGCGTGCACCGGCAGAACGGCTTTGATACGGTCGTGCGTGGCGAACGCCGCCTCGAGTGCATCGGGGTCCATGCCGTTCGTCTCGCGCTCGATATCCACGAACACCGGCTCGGCTCCGCACAGCACGACCACATTGGCCGTCGCGGGCCACGAGAAGCTCGGGACGGCGACGCGGTCCCCCGGGCCGACTCCGATCGCCAGCAGCGCCAGTTGAAGAGCTGATGTGCAGTTGGATACGGCGACCGCCTCGGCGGCGCCGATGACGGCTGCGGCGCGGCGCTCGAACTCCCGCACCCGGGTGGCCTGTACCAGGGTACCGCAGCGCAGCACTGCGACGACGGCAGCGATGTCCGTGTCGTCGACATCAGGCGTCGCGAGCCGGATCACGGGCGGCCCCCGTTACAGACCACGGGTCACGCCGCGGCGGCCCGGGCCCGGTACCAGTCGATGGTGCGCCGCAGGCCATCCTCGAGGTTCACCTGCGGCTCATATCCCAGCAGCCGACGAGCCTTCTCGATGTTCGGGATCCGGAGCTCGACGTCGGCCTTGTTCCAGTCCACGAACCGAATGCCCGCCGCCGATCCGCTCAGCGACAGGACCATCTGCGCCAGATTGTAGATCGTCACCACGCTTCTGGGGTTCCCGATGTTGAACGCGTGGCCGACAGCCTCGGGCCTGGTGAGGCAGCTCAGGATCCCGGTGACGATGTCGTCGATGTAGCACCAGGCCCGGATCTGACTACCGTCGTTGTGAACCGTCAGCGGCTCGCCCTTGAGCGCCTGAACGATGAAGCGATGAATCGCGCCCTCGCCGACCTGGCCGGGGCCGTAGATGTTGAACGGCCGGATCGACACGGTGGGTAGGCCGTACTGGGCGTGATAGTTGTGCGCGAGGTGCTCGGTGGCGAGCTTGCTGACCGCATACGTCCATCGGGCTTCCCCGACCGCGCCCAGGCTGGTGACGTCACCCTCCCGGACATTGTAGGCGTAGGCGCCGAACACCTCGCTCGTCGAGAAGTCCACGAAGCGCTCGACTCCGCCGGCCTGGACCGCTGCCTCGAGAGCGTGGTACGTCCCGAGGATGTTCACCTTCATCGTGGCCACGGGCATCTTCAGGACGGTGTCCACGCCGGCGATCGCCGCCAGATGAACGACCGCGGAGCATCCCGCCACGGCGTCGCGCATGGCATCGAGGTCGAGCACGTCCCCTTCGATCATCCGAACGTTTGCGTGCGCGAGCAATCCGCTCGCCCGCAGCGCGTTGCGGTGGCAGTTGTCCAGGATGACGACTTCATGGTCGGCGACCAGCCGGCGGGTCAGGGCAGTCCCGATGAACCCGGCGCCGCCAGTCAACAGGATCCGCTTGGAACCCATGCTCTCCTACGCCCGCGTGAGTAGGCCACGAGTCGACAGAATCCAGCCGGGCACGCCCGCGCCGAGGTGCCGGACCGGATAAGGCGGCCCGGGTCCTCTCGGCAGGCCGCCGAGGCCAGGACGGTCCGTGCCGCGCCGCGTAACGCGGGTACCTGCCCCCGATCCACCGGCCGCCTCGGTGCCTTTCGACCCATCGTGCCGTTGCGCTCAGCCGCTCGTCACCCCGATGTCGCCGCGTCCCAGTCCCTGAGACCGGGATCCCGTCCCCACTCTGTTTCGATTGGTGCCTACCCGCTCGCGCAATGAAGGGGGTATGCCCCCTGGACCCGTTGCGGGCCGTCCCGGGCCGACGACGTACGCCCTCATCCTCGTCGTCGTCGCGCTGAGCGCCGGCGTGGTGTACCGGCCGTGGCTGGACGCGCCGTTCGAGATGACGGACTTCGGCGAGTTCCTGCCCATACTGCGACACACGGCCACGTTCGTCGGACGATACAGCGCCCTGTCCCGGTACTACGGAGCCCAGGGCCGGTACTATCCGTTGGCTCTGCTCGCGCTCGACGCCAAGTGGGCGGTCTTCGGTCTGAACGTGGTCGGATGGCAACTCGCCCGTGCGATCACCATGATTGCGGTCGGCACGCTGCTCGGGACGCTGCTCGTCCGCCTGGGCGCGAACACTCGAGCCGCAGTCCTGGCGGCGTTGCTCGTCGTCGTCGGACGCGGCGCTGTCCCTCTCTGGCTCAAGGTTCACCTCAGCGACCCGCTCGGCATGCTGTTCGTGTTGTCGAGCGCGATGCTCGCCACTGCCCTCCCGACGACTCGGCGGCCCTGGCCTGTCGCGATGGCGGCCGCCGCGCCTCTCGCTGCCGCCGTACTCACCAAGGAGACGTTCGTGGCGGCGGCGCCGTTCGTCGTCCTCGTGGGACTCGGCCGCGATGCCGATGGGGCGTGGCGCGTGCCGAGCCGGGACCGGCGCAGCCTCGCACCGGCAGTCGGTGTCGCATCGGCCCTCGTGATCACCGGCGTCCTTCTGGTGATGCATCACACGGGAGCCTCGGCCGGCGGGTACTCGTCGAACTACCGCCTCTCGTCGGTGACCCTCTCGCACACGGCGAGCGTTGCCGGGAACATGTTCCTCCCGTGGGCGCCGCGGCCATTTGGCGTGACCAATGCCGTCTACGCCGCGGTCGTGCTTTTCGGGTGGCTCGCGATGGCACGCCACGCGCGCTCCCGACTCGCCGTGCTGGTCGCGGCACTGGCGGCCGTCGCGCTTCCGGCGGCGGGGACGGCGGTCTATCTCCCCTGGGCCATCGTCGCGCCGTACTACGCCGGTCCGTTTCTGATCGGCGGGGCGCTCATGCTGGCGATGGCGCTGACCGCAATCGACGGATCGCGGTCGCGCGTCATCAGGATCGGGGCGAGCGCGGCCATCGCGATGCTGTGCCTGGCTGATGGGGCGGCCGCGCGGCGGGCATCCGACACGTTCAGAGCGCAACGATCGCTCGACGCGTCGGTCGCCACGTCACTCGCCGCCCTCGCGGGGAGAGGAACGATGGTCACGGCGGCAACCGACCACCCGATTGGCCTCTACACGGGTCGCATGGCAGCCTACGGGCGGGCGATCCTCGACGCGCCGTTTCCGCCGGTCCGGGAGCAACCGTGCGAGGTCGCGCACATGCTCGCTCGGACCGGTCGGACGCTCGTCCTGGTGTACGGCGGCGAATGCGGGGCGGCGTGGACCGACGTAGCCCGCCCGTCGAGAGCGCTCCGGCGCCTATTCAGCTACGTGTCGTTTACCACAGCCACACTGCGGCCGGACTCCGTTCGGGCCGACATTTGGCTTCCGAGCGGAGCGCCACGATCGTAAACCCAGCCTCGCGGCGCGCCGGGGTCGGTGTGGCACCGACCTCGCTCGCGTCAGGTCGGTTTGTGTTGCCGGGCAGCTACGCCGCCGCCGGGTCCATGACCGTCAGCCGCGGGAAGAGCGTGCGATAGAACCCGCGATCGCGGGTCAGCAGTCGGTCGGCATGGACGATCGCGTGCGCGGCGATGAGGAAATCGGCGACCACGCACGTGCGCGGGCCGCCACGCCGGCGGTAGCCTCGCCAACTGTCGCCCACGAGACCGGCCGCCTCGCGACCCGACGGGCTGAAGGCCACGCCGAGCACCGTCCCGGGCAGGACACCCAGCCGATCCCGTAACACCTTCGGGATCGTGATCTGCCCCTTCTCCGACACCACGGTTTGCGTCATACCATCCCAGTAGGCATTCCCTGTCTCGAGGTAGGAGCGGCGGCACGTCCTCGGCAACGCGGCGCACTCACAGGCCGACCCGGGCCGGCCGGTGGGTCGGCACCAGGCTCGGAACCCACAGGGTCTCGACGACGGGAGCCCCAGGCGCGGGGCGGCGGCGCCCCGGGGTCACGCACTCCGGGCCGCGAGGGCGGCGACGACGCGCGCACCGGCGTGGCCGTCCCAACCCTCGGGCGCGTGCGGGTCGGCGACACGGCGCGCGCCCCGAACGGCCGCCGGGAGCTCGGCCGGGTCGCGGACGATCCGGTTCGTCCCCTCCGTCACCGTGATCGCACGCTCGGTCGTGTCCCGTAGGGTGAAGCAGGGCACGCCGAGGACCGTCGTCTCCTCCTGCACGCCGCCGGAATCGGTGATCACGGCGTGCGCACGGTCCACGAGGGCGAGCATCGCCAGGTAGCCGAGCGGCTCGACGAGACGCACCCCCCGGGGCCGCAACCCCGAGCCCCGCAGCCGCTCCCGCGTGCGTGGGTGCGCGGGAAAGACGACGGGCCGCTCGGCGGCGATCGCCTCGAGCGCCGCACAGATGCCGGCGAGCCGCGATGGGTCGTCGACGTTCGAGGGGCGATGCAGGGTCACGACGGTCGGCGGGGCATCGAGCGCCCCGTCCACGCCGGCCGCCCGGCGCGGGCCCGCCCCGCCCCGGGTGTCGCGGACCTCGGCGGGACCGCACCCCGCAAGCGCCCGTGCCCGCGGCAACGCGTACCGCACGCTGTCGATCATGACGTTGCCGACGAAGACGATCTTCTCCGGCGGCTCCCCCTCGGCCCGCAGCACCGCCTCCGCGTCGCGACTGGGCGGCAGCAGCAGCGTCGCCAGCCGGTCGGTGACGATCCGGTTGATCTCCTCGGGCATCCCCCGGTCTCCGCTCCGCAGCCCGGCCTCGACATGCGCGATCGGCACGCCGAGCTTCGCTCCCACCAGGGCGGCCGCCAGGGTCGAGTTCACGTCGCCGTAGACCACCAGCCAGTCGGGCCGCTCCGCAACCACGACCGGCTCCAGCCGCTCGAGCGCGCGCGCCGTCTGCACGGCGTGCGAGTGCGACCCGACACCGAGGTCGAGGTCGGGCATAGGCAGGCCGAGATCCCGCATCAGGGCCGCCGAGAGCACGTCGTCGTAGTGCTGGCCCGTGTGAACGACGACCTGGCCCGCCCCCGCGGCGCACGCCGCCCGATACACGGGAGCCAGCTTGGGGAAGTTGGGTCGCGCCCCGACCACATGGAGGAGCTTCACGCGCCGGGCCTCATCGGCTCCGGAGCGACTCCACCACCCGCACCGCCGCCATCCCGTCCCATCCCTCGGGCCGGGCGGGATGCGCCAGCCGCCGCGCCGCCGCGACCGCCGCGCCGAGCGCCGCCGGTTCCGGCACCAGCCGGTTCGCGCCGCAGTCGATCGTCTCCGGCCACTCGGTCGTGTCCCGCATTGTGAGGCACGGCACGCCCAGGGCCGCGCTCTCGACCTGTAGCCCACCCGAATCGGTGACCAGCACGGCCGCGGCGTCGACGAGGTCCAGCATGTCGAGGTAGCCGACCGGCGGCAGGAGCCGGACCGCGCCCACGTCGAGGCGCGCCGCGTCGAGCCGCGCCCGCGTGCGGGGATGTACCGGGAAGATGACCGGCCGGCCCTCGGCGAGCGACCGGAGCGCGTCCACGATGCGCGCCAGGCGGGCCGGGTCGTCGACGTTGGAGGGACGGTGCAGCGTCACGACGACCGCGCGCCCGGCCTCCGCGCCGACCCGATGCCGGAAGCCCGTCAACCGCGCCCGCTCCACGGCGTAGAGGAGCGCATCGACCATGACATTACCCACGAAGACGATCTCGCCCTCGGGCTCCCCCTCCGCCCGTAGCGTCGCGTCGGCCGTCCGCGAGGGCGTCAGCAGCAGGTCGGCGAGACGATCGACCACGATCCGGTTGATCTCCTCCGGCATGCTGCGGTCGTGGCTCCGCACGCCGGCCTCGACATGCGCCACCCGCTGCCCGATCTTGACGGCGACCAGCGCCGCCGCGGCCGTCGAGTTCACGTCGCCGTAGACGACCACCCAATCGGGGCGCTCGTCGAGCAGGACCGGCTCGATCCGCTCCATGATCCGCGCCGTCTGGATCGCGTGGGTCGCGGACCCGACGCCCAGGTTGATGTCCGGCGCGTGAATGCCGAGATCGCGGAAGAACGCGTCCGACATCGCGTCGTCGTAGTGCTGGCCCGTGTGGACCACGACCTGGCTGACTCCGACGGCGCGGGCCGCCCGATACACCGGGGCAAGCTTGGGGAAATTGGGCCGCGCCCCCACGATGTGGAGGATCTTCACGCGACCGAGGCGCCGACCGCGCACTGGCTGTCCGCCGCAACCGATCCGGCGGCCCGTCGCCGGGCGCCCGACCGTCGCTCGACCGCGCGGGGGACGAGATCCGGCCAGGCCCGGCCGAGCACGTCCAGGAACATCGCACAGTTCGTATCGCGCGCATACTCGGTCACGTACGCCGCCCGGCCGCGCGCCGCCGCCGCCCGCGCCGCCGCGGGGTCGGCCTGCCAGGCGCGAATCGCCGACACGATGCGGGCGGCTGCCCCGCCCTGCTCGTCGCTCTCGGTCGGGTCGATGACGACGCCGCAGCCCGCCCGCCGGATCGCGTCCGCCGTCTCGCACCCGGCGGGTCCGACGAAGAGCGCGGGCCGACCGGCCGCCATGATCCCGTACAACTTCCCGGGCACGGCGATTCCGGCGAACGGCGCCCGCAACGTGATGAGGTGGACGTCGGCGGCGCCGAGCGCCTCGGCCAGTCGTTCCCGCGGCATGTACGGATGATAGATGAAGTTCGTGATCGTGTGTCGCCGCGCGTAGTCCTGGATCGCTCGCCGCCGCGGGCCGCCCCCGACGAACAGGAAGAAGATGGCCGGATCGTCCCGCAACTGCCGCATCGCCTCGAGCACATCGCCAAAATCGTGCACGATGCCAGCGTTCCCGGAATACATGACAATCCACTTCCCCGCGAGGCCGAGCGCCGCGCGCAGCCCCGGGCCTGCGACCGAGCCGGAGGCCTCTTCCTGACCCCAGACCGGCACCGTGTGCAGCCGGTCCGGCGCGACCCCCTTGGCCAGGATGCGCCGCGCCATGTAGGGACCCAGCCCGATCACGACCTCCGCGGCGCGGTAGGCGCGGTCATTGAGCCAGCCGAGCGCCCGCGCCGTGGGGCCTCGGGCGCGCAGCATGCCGGCCGCGATCTCGGCGTCCGGGTGCAGGTCCATCGACCAGATGCCATACCGCCGGCCGCGAAGACGCCACCCGATCCACCCGACCACCCCGAGGAGCGGTGGGGTCGTGAGAAAGATCGTCGCGCCGGGTGCCCGACCGATCCAGGTCGCCCACGCGGCCTGCACGTAGAAGCACGTGTAATCGAGGATCCGCCCGAGACGGAATCGCCTGCCCAGCCCGAGGGTCCAGAGGCGCCGCACCTGCACGCCCCGACGCACCTCCCGCGCCGGCGCGTCGAGCCGGCCGCCCGCGTAGTGCCCACGGGCCGTGAGGATCTCGACCGGGATGCCGATCCCAGCGAGGTACTCCGCCAGATCGGTGAGGTGCTGCCCCGTCGATGCGACGTCAGGGGCGTAGTGCTGATTGACGAAGCGCAGCACCTGGGGCGGTCACGCGGCTGCCGGCGCGCGTCGTCCGTGCGCCCGCAGTTGCTCGTCGATCCACCGATACGTGTGGCGCAGCCCGTCCTCGAGGGAGACGTGAGGCTCCCAACCCAGGACGGCGCGCAGCCTGGTGTTGTCGCTCGTCCGCCCGCGAACACCGAGGGCGCCGGGGACGTGGCGGCGGCGCACGCGCTTGCCGGCGATCCCGGCTACGATGTCCACCAGCTCGTTGATCGAGATGAGCCGCTCCTGCCCGAGGTTGAGCGGATCACGATGGCTCGTCCGCATCAGCCGCCGGATCCCCTCGACCGCATCGTCGACGTAGCAGTACGACCGCGTCTGCGTCCCGTCACCCCAGATCTCGATCTCCCCGCCGTCCGTGGCCTGTGCCACCTTGCGGCAGATCGCCGCCGGCGACTTCTCGCGACCACCGTCGTACGTCCCGAGCGGCCCGAAGATGTTGTGGAATCGCACGACTCGCGTCTCGAGGCCGTGATCCTCGGAGTAGTGCCGACACTGCCGCTCACTGAAGAGCTTCTCCCAGCCGTACCCGTCCTCGGGATCCGCGGGGTACGCATCCTCCTCGCGGAGCGGCGTGACGTCCGGGCTCTGCTGCCGATAGATCGGGTACACGCAGGCCGACGACGTGTAGAGGAATCGGGCCACCCCCGCCTGCCGCGCCGCCTCGAGCATGTGCGTGTTGATCAGCACGTTGTCGTGCATGATGACGGCCTTGTTGCGCTCGATGAAGCCGATCCCGCCCATGTTCGCGGCGAGGTTGTAGACATCGGCGCCGCGCGCACCGCGCAGGGCACGCTCGCACTGCTCCCACCGGCGGAGATCGATGAGCTCGAACTCGTCCGCCGGCGTCGAGGCGAACTCGGGATACTTGAGGTCGACGCCTCGGACCCAGCAACCGTCGGCTTTCAGGGCGAGCACCAGGTGGTGCCCGATGAAGCCGCCCGCACCGGCGACGATCACCCGCTGTTTGTCTCGCCGCATCACCACACGTCCTGGTCCCTGGATGGTGACTACCTGTCACGCGGCCCGGCGATCGCCGGCGGCGCGTTCGAGAGGACGTCTCGCAACCGCTCTCGAAACCGGTCGTACGTGTACTCGGCCTCGTACCGCTGCCGTCCCTCCTCTCCCATCTGACGCGCAAGCCCCGGATTGGCCAACATCGACGCGACCGCGGCACCCAGCTCCGCCGCCCCCCGCCGCTGGACGAGAATGCCGGTCCGCCCACCGCGGACCAGCTCCGCCCCTGCGCTGTCGACGCAGGCGACGCACGGCAATCCGGCGCGCATGGCGTCGAGGTACGCCAACCCGAACCCCTCGCCCACGCTGGGCATCGCAAACACGGTGGCCCGGCGCAGGACCGCATCCCGGGTCGCGTCGGATACGTAGCCGGTAAACAGGACGGTCTCGCCCAGCCCGAGCGCCGCAGCCTTGGCCCGTAACCGCGGGAGGTCGTCTCCCCGTCCGACGATCACGAGCTGCGCGCTCGGTACGGTCGCGACGACTGTCGGCCAGGCCGCGAGGAGCTCGTCGTGCCCCTTGTAGCGCTCGGCCGACGCGACTCGCCCGACGATGACTGCGGCCAGCGGGGCGATGGCCGCCACGATCCGGGGGTCCTCGGCTCCCGCTCCCTCGGCAAGCTCGCCGCCCCCCGGGAGGAGCCCCAGCGGACACTCTCGGATCGGGCCGATGTCGGGATGCGCCGCTCGCGCGCGGGCCGCCGTGTAGTGCGAGATGGCCACCCGCAGCGTGGCGCCCCGCGCGGCTCGCTGCCTCCCCGGGCTCATCGCCGCGTCCCACGCCTCGACGCCGTTCAACATCACTGCGTAGGGCACGCGCCAGGGCCGGGGCACGGCCGCGGCCGCCCGAGCGAGGCCGACATGCGTGAAGAACGCCCAGTCCGCGCGCCCGCACTGTGCGCGCGCCAGCCGGGCGACGAACCTGGACCGCTCCCACCGCGAGGCGCCCTCCGGGTGTCGCGGCTCGAGGCTCACGACGGGCGCGGCTGCGCCCGTGATGTCGTCGAGCGCGCGCGCCAGCAGACGTCCGACATAGGCGATCCCATCGCCGCCGGTCGTCGTGGAGGTCACCGCCAGCACGGGCGGCCGCCGCCGATGCTGCCCCGGCTCCGACGGCGCGGCCGACGGCGCTCCCGACGGCACTCCCGGCGGTGATCCTGGTGCCCCGCTAGACGCGTGCGCGCGTGGGCTCATCGGCCCCTCCGCCCCCGGAGGGATGCGGCGAGGTGTTCACACGACCCCCATCGGGCGCGGCGACGCGGCGGACGATCACGTTGTTGAGGACGATCGCGTCCATCCGCGTGCGCAGGAAGCAATCGAGCGCCTGCGTCGGTGTCTCGACGATCGGCTCGTTCTCGTTGAAGCTCGTGTTCAGGACGATCGGAACGCCGGTCAGCGCCTCGAACTCCTTGATCAGCCGGTAGTACGCGGGGTTGGTCGTCGCGTCCACCGTCTGGAGCCGGCCGCTGCCGTCGACGTGGGTGACGGCCGGGATCTGTGCGCGACGGTCCTCGCGGACGGGGTAGACCTGGATCATGAAGGGATCGGCGACCGCCCCCTCGAAGTAGCGGTCGAGCGCCTCGACGGCGACCGATGGCGCGAACGGTCGAAATTTCTCGCGGAACTTGATCCGGGTGTTGATCAGCTCCCGCACGTCCGATCGCCGCGGGTCGGCAACGATGCTCCGGTTGCCGAGTGCTCGCGCCCCCCACTCCATTCGCCCCTGGTACCAGCCGACGACGTTCCCGTCGGCGATGAGCCGCGCCGTAGCGCGAGCCACGGCGTCTGCGGAGGGGCAGCGGTCGACGGTGAACGTGCAGCCGTTGTCGTCGCCGGCCGGGAGCCGTCCGAGCGCATCGGTCTCGCTGTGCGCCGGTCCCCAGTAGGCGTGCTGCATCGCGAACCCACGACCGCCCCGCAGCACGCGGTGCCAGACGTCGTACGCCGCACCAAGGGCGGTGCCGTTGTCGCCGGCCGCCGGCTGGATGTAGACCCGGCGAAAGGGCGTCCGGGCGCGGATTTTCCCGTTCGCGACGCTGTTCATCGCGCAGCCACCGGCGAGGCAGAGCGCTGGCATGCGCGTGCGCTCCCAGAGGCCGGTCAGGACGTGCAGCGCGCTCTCCTCGTACACGACCTGGAGCGAATGCGCGATGTCCTCGTGCCGAGGGGTCACCGGTGCGCCCGGGTCGCGGGCCGGTCCCAGGAGCTCCTCCAGCGCGGCCGTGTACATCGGCCCCATCGTCGGGTAGCCCTCCCGCCACTCCATGGTCACGCCGTCCGACCAGTGTCGAAAAAAGCGGAGGTCCAGCTCGAACGCCCCGCCGTCGCGCAGCTGGATGAGCCGGCGCAATTCCGGCACGACCGTGGGCTTCCCGTATGGTGCCAGCCCCATGACCTTGAACTCGTCACCGTAGCCGTGGAAGCCGAGGTACTGCGTGACGGCCGTGTACAGCGCGCCGAGCGAGTGGGGGAAGTACACGCGCCCGACGATGTCGAGCGCCGTCCCCTGACCGATCCCCATCGACGTGCTCACGAAGTCGCCGAAGCCGTCGATCGCGCAGCAGGCCGCCTCGTCGAACGGCGACACGAAGAAGCCACTCGCGAGATGCGCCCGGTGGTGCTCGACGTGGTGCACCGGCGGGACGGCGTGGACCGGCAGGCCGAGGGCGGACGCGAGCGGGGCGGCGATCCCACCGACTGCACGGGCGTTGCCGATCCGATCCGCCACCACTCGGCGGCCCGGGCGGTGGCACAGCGTGTACCATGCCTTGCGCGCCAGGTGAGCGCGCGGGTTCCGGCTGACGGCGACGTGTGCGATGTCGCGCCCGGTCACGCCCCCCAGCGCCATCACACCGGCGATCGCCCGACTCGGGAACCCGGCCCAATGCTTGACTCGGCGATAGCGTTCCTCCTCGATCGCCGCGACGAGCTGTCCGTCGCAAAGGAGAACGGCCGACGCATCGCCGTGATAGGCGTTGATGCCGAGGATGTAGCTGGGCGCGCTCATGGTCGCTCGGCGGCGAGCGGAACGGTCCCGGCTCCCGGTCGGTCGCCCGTCACGGGCACCCGGCCGCGAGCGCGGCCTCGTACATTCGCCCGAGCGCGCGGGCGACGACCTCCGCCCCGAAGACATCGGCGACCGCCGAGGGCCCCCGCGTTCGGCACCGCGCCCGCATCTCCGCATTCCCGAGCGCGTCCGCGAGCGCACACCCGAGCGCGAGCGGGTCGGCCGAGGTGACCCGTCCGAGTCCGTGCTCGCGAACGAAGCCCGCCAGCCCAACCTCCGGCGTCACGACCACGGGCAGCCCCGCCGCCAGCGCCTCGAGCACGGCCACGCCGAAGTTCTCGGCGTGCGATGGCAGGACGAACACGTCGGCCCTCGCCAGGAGCGCGGCCTTGGCCGAGCCGGTCACGAAGCCCGTGAATTCGATCCGATCGCCGGTGCCCGGCGCGGCGAGCGCGGCCGCGCGGGACTCGACACGGTCGCGATAGCGCGCCGGGCCACTCCCCGCGATGATCAACCGAGCGCCGGGACGTCGCTGTCGCACGACCGGCCAGGCGCCCAGGAGCCGCTCGACCCCCTTCTTGGGGTCCAGCCGGGCGAGAAACAGAACCGTGTCGCCGTCGCGAGTCGCCGACGGCATCCAGCCCGCGCCACCTGCCTCGCTCGAGTCCCCGGGCGCCGCCGGGTGCGGAATCCACGGCGGCGGGACGACGTGACTCCGTCGGGCATCGACCGCGCGCAACCGGAGGGCCTCATCGCGCTCCGCCTCGGTCGTGAAGTGGACGACACCGGCCCGGCACAGCGCCGGGGCGTCGACGATGCCGTGGTACAGGCGCTTGAGGAGCGGTCGGCGGCCAGCGAAGGTGTAGCGGGACAACGTTCCGAACGGACGCACGACCAGGGGACGACCGGCCAAGATGGCCCGCCACGCGCCCGTCGAGCTGGCCGGGGCGAGTGTCCCGTGCACGTGAACGACATCCGCCGTCGAGACGAGCGGGCCGAGCGCCCGCCAGCAGCTCCACGGCCGGCCGGGGGCCCAGAAGCGGACGTCGTCGATATCGGCGGCAAGCCGCTCGCGCTCTCCCGGGCCGGGGTCGGGCGCGACGACGGTGGAGTCCCAGCCGCCCAGGGCTGCGGCCCGGACGAATCCGACCAGCGCGGCGCGAGGGCCGCCGAAAGTCGGGGCGACGCTCGGCATCACGTGCAGAACCCTCATGCCTGAACGTCGGGCCGAGCGGGCGGCGCCATGTCGCGCTCGCGCGCCCACCGGGAGAGCGCGTAGAGTGCCCATGGGCGGCTCCAGCCGACATGGCCGGCCAGGAACCGGCGCCAGATGCGCCAGACGGCAGCCCGGGGAAGTCCGCACCGCTCCGGCCCCTCCCCGCGCAGCTCCTCCTCCATCAGTCGGCGGAGCGCGCCGCGCATCCAGGGGGCGAGCGGCAGCGTGAACCCCTGCTTTGGCCGGCGCCCGACGGATGGCGGCAGCAGGTCGCCCAGCGCGAGTCGGAGCAGCGGCTTGCCCGGCCCGTTGGTGCCGGCGGCGGACGCCAACGCGTCATCGATCCCGGCGACGGCCGCGGCGACCTCGGAGTCGACGAACGGCACGCGGAGCTCCAACCCGCACGCCATGCTGAACACGTCGGCGTCGCGCAACAGCGTGTTCCGCATGTAGCCGGTCAGCTCGTACCAGGAGACCTCGCCGCCGCGGGCCAGCCCGCCGGGGGCCGGCACGAGCGGCGCCGGCGCTCCCGCCCCGAGCGCCGCCAGCGCCCGGGGACCGAAGAGCGCGCGCGACCCCGTGTAGGCGCCGGCAGCGGCCGTCCGCCCACTGAGCCAGAGCGCCGCCTTCTCACCCCGGCTGGACGCGCTCCGGCGTGCTACGGCAGCCGCCACGTGGCGGACCGCCCGCCCTGCCGGATGGGACCAGAGCGACGCCGCCCGCTCCGCCCGGGCGAACGACGGGTAGCCGGCGAACAGCTCGTCGCCGCCCAGCCCGGACAGCGCCACCTTGACCCCGCAGGCCCGTACCGCGCGGCTCACGAAAAAGACATTGAGGCCGTCCATGGACGGCTGATCCATCGCCGCGAGCGCGCCGTCGAGATGCGCGAGCGCGTCCGCCTCGGAGAGCCGCACGGCGGCGTGCGGCGCGCCGAACCGCCGCGCGACCTCGGCGCCGGCGCCCGCCTCGTCGTACCCCTGCTCGCCGAACCCGACCGTGAAGGTCCGCAGGGGCCGCTCGGCGAGCTCGGTCGCGAGCGCCAGGATCGCCGCCGAGTCGGCGCCGCCCGACAGGAAGAGCCCGACTTCCACGTCGCTCACCAGGTGCGCCGCCACGGCGCCACGAAGCGCCGCCCGGATGGCCGCTCCCGCGCGCGCCGGATCGGTCTCCAGCGGCCCGGCACGCCGCACCGGCACCGTCGCGAATCGCTGCTCGACGCCGAGGACCGGCCCGTCCGGCGTCATGTCCACCGCGAGCCAGCATCCTGGACTCAGCACGCGTACGCCGTCGACGATGGCCGCGGGCTCCGCGGCCGACCCGGTCGCGAGATAGGAGTCGATGCCGGCCCGCGACAGCCGCCGGGGGGCCGCGTCGGCGCGGAGCAGCGCGCCGACCTCGCTGGCCACGGCGACGAGCCCGGTGCGGGCCGCGACGTACAGCGGCTTGATGCCGAACCGATCCCGGGCGAGCACCGCGCGCCCCGCGCGCGCGTCCCACAGCACGAAGGCGAACATGCCGCGGAGTCGGTCGAGGAATGCCGGTCCCTCGGCCCGCCAACCCGCGAGCAGGACCTCGGTGTCGCTCTGCCCGGCGAACGTCGCGCCTCGCGCCTGAAGCTCCGCTCGCAGCTGGCGAAAGTTGTAGATCTCGCCGTTGTAGGCGATCGCGAGCGTCCCGTCGGGACTCGCCATCGGCTGGTGCCCGCCGGGGGTCGGATCCAGGACGGCCAGTCGCCGGTGCGCGAGGTGCCCCGCGGCACGGCCGGCGGCGTCGCGCAATGCGACGTCGCCCGCGTCGTCGGGCCCGCGATGCGCGAGCGCGTCCGCCATCGCGCGCGCCAGCGCTGCCGTCGGGCGCCGCGAGAGGGCGGCCGCTACACCGCACATCGGGGGAGCGCGCGGGCCCGGCCGTCACGGGCTGTCGGGCCTCCGGACCGAGGGTCGACGGTGAGGGGCATCAGGCGGGTACCGAATCCGGGCGGCTCCGGAGCGCCGGCACCCGCCAGGTCCGCAGCCCCCGCCAGACGGGCACGATGCTCACGATGGCCAGCATGACCAGCGCGCTCTTGGCCACCTGGTTGACCACCTCGCCAACCCCGCTCTCGGCCTCCGCCGTGTAGAGCATCACGAACGGCGCCCAGGCCCACCAGAGCGACGAGCGCTGCGCCGCACGCGCGAACCGGACGAAGAGGATCCCCACCAGCAGCCCCCAGAGGAGCACGCCGATACACCCGCCGACCGGGCCGAAATTGGCGTACATCTCGCCCGCGAGCCCAAGGTTCATGGCCGCGCCACGGAGCCGGACGCCGGTGAATCGCTCGAAGTATGGGTCGCCGCCCGCGATGTACTTGCCCGGGCGCATCACCCGCGGCACAGCGGCGCTCACGAGCGCGTTGACGACCGTCTCGCCGCGGGCGTAGGGCTCGGCGACCGGCACTCGTTCCATGACGCGGCCGATGATCCACCCCTGGTTGAGCCGTGTCACCCCGTAGAGGATCTCGTCATCCGCGAACACCTGATCCGGGTGCAGGATCTGTCGTCCGAGCGCATCGCCGAGCATCGACACGCGCTGCTCGGCCGACGGTGCGGCAGCGAAGACCAGATCCCGCCGATAGGCGAACTTGATGCTGTTGAGGGCAGCCACGGCGTACGTGCCGGCGGCAGCCAGGACCAGGAGAGTGCGACCGCGCACCTTGCGCCGGAACCCGAGAATCAGCGCGAAGTAGGTAGTCCAGAGCAGCAGGTCGTGAAAGACGCCGTCCGCCGAGGCGGCGATCAGCTGGCTCCCGAGCATCGCGATGATGCGCCAGCTCCACTGCGGCGCACGCATCAGACAGAGCGCGAACGCACTCACGAACCCGAGATCGACCACCAGCGTGCCGACGTAGTGGTAGCTCACCGGCAGCGACGGGAGAACGAACAGGCTCACCACGACGGCGACGAGCACCAGCCCATCGCAGGTGTACCGAAAGCTCGATCGCGCAGCAGTGCTCGGGAGCGCGGGACCGGCGGGCCGGGCCGCGCGGCCGACCCCGGCGAGCAGCGCGGGGAGATAGATCCCGGCAGTCAACGCCAGCGTCGCGGGCACGGCAAAGGCGAAGTACTCCGGCTGGGGGACCACCATGCGATAGAGCGGATAGTCGGGCCCGATGTGATAGCTCGCCCAGGGCGCCAGAACCCACTGGATCGCCGCGGTGACGACGACGAGCCCCGGGATCCAGGGCGCGTGCGCGCTGGCCCACAACGATTGGCTCACGACCGCCACCACGAGCGCCACCGCCGCCCCCACCCACAGGGAGTCGGCGCTGTACCACGGATACATGAGGAGCGCGACGAGCAGTCCCGTGGCGGCGACCAGCGCCCACGTGGCTTCCGGCATGAAGAGGTAGCACCGACCGTGCGCCCGTTGCGCCGCGCCGGCCCAGGTGAGCGTACCGAGCGAGTCGCTCATGCCACCGCTCCGACGACCGCCTCGACCACGCCAGCCGCGGCCGCCTCGGCGGAGAAGCGCGCGACGTGCGCCCGCGCCGCATCGCCCATGCGCCGGAGCGTCTCGCGATCGGTCGCCGCGGCCCGCAGGAGCGCCGCCAGCCGGTCGACGTCGCCGGGAGGAAAGCACTCGCCCGTCTCGCCGGGGATGATGAGGTCATCCACGCAGCCGGCGGCCTCGGAGACGAGCGCCGGCACGCCGCAGGCCATCGCCTCGTTCACCACGAGCCCCCAGGTTTCGCGCCGAGCCGAGGGGAGCACCAGCACGTCGGCGGCGGCGTACGCCCGGGGGATGGCCCGCTGGTTCAGGAATCCGGCGACCACGACCCGCACACCCAGCGTCCGCCCCAGACGCTCGCACGCCCTCCGCTCCGCGCCATCGCCCGCGATCAGCACCGCCCCCGGGACCCGTGCGCGCGCCATCGCGCGGATGAGATCCGGCGCGCGTTTCCTCGCGATGAGCTTTCCAGCGAAGAGCGCGACGAAGTCGTCAGGGGCGATGTGCCACGCCTCCCGGGCGGATCGCCGGGCGCCGGCCGCGCCACCCGCGAACGCCGCGTTGTCGACGAAGTGGGGACTCCGCACGATCCGACGCGCTCCGTAGTACCGGAAGTACGCCTCGCTCCGTGTGCCGACGCTCACGCAGGCCGCGAAGCGGTGGACGAAGAGTGGGTAGGCGGCGCGCTTGGCCAGGCGCTTCCAGATCGCGGCGTCATCCCGAAGCTGGGAATCTCCGCGGACGAGCACCGGGAGCCGTCGGGCCCAGCAACTCCGGATGGCGTCCCAGTAGACCCGCGCGTTCCAACCCTGCACGAGCACGACATCGAAATCCCCACGACGGATCCGGGCGCCGACCTCCGACAGCGCCGATGGGCCCTCCTGCATCCACACGTGTGGATAGCCGCCGGTGAGATCGGTATCCCAGGCGAAGGGAACGCCGAATCCGACGCCCTGCTCGGCCGGGCTCGGGCGATGGGCAAAGAGCACGGTGATCGCCAGCTCGGCCCGGCGGGCGAGCGCGCGGTAGAGCGGGGCGTAGTACTGCACGGGGTGCGTCGCGACGATCGCGAGCCGGATGCGACGCCCGACCGGGCCAGCCGGGCGACCCTGCGCGGCGCGTGGGGCGATCGTCTCAGCCATCGTGCCCCCGTCCCTTGTGCGCCTCGTGGGCGCCCCGGAGCACCGCCAGCGCGGCGGCATCGGCCGTGTACCCGGCGATGTGGCTGGCGGCCGCGGCACCCAGGGCGGGCGCGAGCGTCGGATCACTGAGCATCTCTTCGACGATGTCGCGGAGCTGGTGCAGATCGCCCGCCGGGTAGGTGAAGCCGGTGACGCCGTCGTGCACCAGGTCCGGCCCGCACCCGACCCCGTCAGTGACGATCGCCGCGCGCCCGGCCGCCATCGCCTCGTTGACGCGATAGCCCCACCGGACGCGGGCCGCGGGCACGACCAGCACATCGGCCGCCGCGTAGGCCTCCGCCGTGGCAGCTCGATTCAGCGCACCGGGCATCGTCACCGGCACCCCGAACCGCCGGGCGAGCGATCGGCACTCCTCGCGCTGCGGCCCGTCGCCGACCAGCAGGGCGTGCACCCCGCGAAGGCGGCGAAGCGCCCGGATCAGATCGGCCGGGCGCTCCTGAGGATCGAGTGGCCCGACGAACAGACACACGAGCGCGCTGCGAGAGATCCCCCAGCGGGCTCGTCGTCGCGTCCGTTGTTCCGCCGTCGCCCGCTCGGCGAAGTAGCGGTTGTCGACGAAATTGGGCGAGTGGACCACCCGCCGCGCGCCGTAGTAGCGGACATATTCCTCGCTGAGCACACCGGCCGGCAGGCACGCGGCGGCCCGGGAGACCGGGTGCTGTCCCGTGAGACGGTCCCAGGCGCGTGACACGGGGGCTTCATCGCGGAGCTGCCAGTTGCCGCGCAAGAGGATCGGGATCCGATGGGCTCGGCACGCACGCATCGTCTGGCGCTCGGCGCGCGTGCGCCACCCGTGCAGCAGGAGCGCATCGTGTCGCGCGAACGCCAGCAGGCCCTCGATCTCCGGCGTGTCGTACTCGCGCATCCCTCGCCGGCCGGCGAGAGGCGAGCCGCCACGCGGCGTCTCGGCAACGTTGCGGAGCCATTCCGTCGTATACCCCGCTCCCATCGCCTCCTCCCAGACAAATGCGTCCGCGCCGTGGCGCCCGTCGTGGGGCGCCGGGCGTCCGGCGAAGTACACCGTGAGCTCGACGCCGCGGACTGCGGCCAGTGCGCGGAAGAGCGCGATCCGATGCTCGTCCGGCTGGAGCGCGAACGCGCCCAGCCGAAGCCGCCACCGGGCGACCGCGCGGGACTTCGCCTCGGCAGTGGATGTCATTGGGAAACGTCCGGCCGCCCCTGCTCCCCGGGGTCCGCGACCGGCGGCCCGGGGGCCGGCCGCGCCCGCGTACGGCCTGATGACCGGTCCAGGCGCGGGGCCGTCACGAGACGGCGCTTCCCCCGCCGGCGGTCCCGTCGGCCCGCCCGCGTGGCACCGGGCGGTCGCCCAGCGACCGGCCGACGCTCATCCGTCGACGGCGCCAGTCAGGTACGCCACGAGCCGCGGCGCGTCTCGCTCCCAGGCGAACGTGCACTCGGCTGCCCGCGCGCTCGCCGCCCGCGCCGCCCGCAACGCCTGCGGGTGCTCGACGAACCGCCGCACTCCGGCGGCGAGGGCCTTCACGTCGCCGGGCTCGAAGACGAAGCCGGCGCCCGGAACGCGATCGAGGAGCGTCCGCTGGCCGCGCGTGTCGGTCGCCGCGATCGCCACTCCGGCGGTCAGATAGACGAACAGCTTGTTCGCCATACAGAGATCCTGGTTGGCCGTCCGGCCCGGCTCGAGCGCAAGCCCGATGTCGTGCTGCATCGCGAGCGGGATCAGGTCGGCGGGAAGAACGGGCGGCCAGACGAACAGCCGCTCGGCGACACCGAGCGCCCGGGCCCGCCCCCACAGCCCGTCGACGAACGCACGCTCGCTCTGGCCGCGCAGGTGGAGCTCGACGGCCGGCGGGAGCATCGCCAGGGCGTCCACCGCATCCTCGAGCCCACGTCCGGACCCGATCACCTGCGAGAACCAGTACAGCGACACGGTGCCGGGGCGCCGGGGTGCCGACCCCGGCGATCCCGACAGCCGGATGGCTCCCGCACGCTCGGCCCAGGGGAAGGTGTTGAGGATCACGAGCGGCCGCCCGATGTGGTACCGCTCCACGAGAGCGTCGGCGATGCCGTCGGAGCTGGCGGTCAGGTACGTGCAGCGGGGGAGATAGCGCTGCTCCACCGCTCGAACCAGAGCGATCGCGGGGCGAAAGGCCGGTTCGTCCGGCATCTCTCCGGCGTGCAGGTCCTCGGCGTCGAAGGCGAGGCGGCCTCCTGTCCTGGCGCTGGCGCGTCCGGCCACCGGTAACGCCTGGAGCCCGTGCGCGACAAAGATGTCCGCACCGGTGCGGATCGCGCACCGCGTGAGCGGGCGGAGGTAGCGACTGATCGCACGATCCTCGATCGACGGCCCCCGCCCCCCCCAACCCCGGCACGAGAGGGCGGCCAGCTGCCCGCCTCGCGCCATCGCGCGGCGCAGCGTGCCCCGCACGGTCCCGCGCCGGAGCGGAAGGCGGTGCGTCGACCACGCCCGTCCCTCGATCGTCACGGTATCGCGCGCTGCGAGCTCGGGTTGCACGTCGAGCGCCACGACGTGCACGTCGTGACCGGCCGCGGCGAGGGCGTCCGCCGCCTTGAGGAGGCGGGGGCGATTGACCACGTTGCCGGCCGTGATGAGGCAGAATCGAAGCTGGGACCCGACCGGCTGGCTAGACACGTGCGCTCGAACGATCCCGGGGCTGACGCCCGGAGGCAGCCGGTGGGCGGGTGACCGATGCATCGAGGACCGCCGCCAGCCGCGCGGTCATCGATTCCGCGGTGAAATCCGTCAGCGCGGCCACGGCTCGCGCCGCCGAACCCGATCGAGGCGCCTCCGCCATCCGGCGCTCGAGCACATGGGCGAGCGCGGCACCGATCCGGTCCAACTGATCGCCGGCCGGATGCGCATCGTCGTACGTCACGAGCACGCCGGCGCCGGTGCGCCGGACGACGTCGCAGACCGAGCTCTCGGCATGGTAGATCGCGAGGAGGGGCCGGCCGGTGAGCACCGAGGGGTAGATCTTCGAGGCCGTATAGTGCCGCTCCGAGCTGCCGAGCGCCAACAGTGCATCCGCGCTGCACATCGCGTTGAGCGCGTCGAGGTACGGGACGCGCGCGGCGTGCTCGGTGACGATGTCGGCGAGCCCCATGGCGTCGGCCACAGGCCAGACGAGCTGGCGGGGCGGCCGCGGGTCGTACGTCGTGCCGATGAAGTGGAGCCGGAGCCGAGCGCCGATGTCGGGGTTTGCGCGGCGCAGCGCCGCGACCGCGGCGAACAGGGCTCGCAGCGTGTCGTATCCCCGGGGAAGCATCGCCCCAACGTATGCGAGGTGGAACGCGCCGTCGTCCGACCGCCAGAACGGGTTGGGCCGCGGTCGGGCCCGGAGCGCGACGAAGTCGTCTGGCTCGAGCCCGTACGGTACCTCCGTGCACCGGTCGGCGGTCAGCTCCGGACACCGCGCCCGCACGGTCGCCGCCGTCCCGGCGGACACCGCCACCACATGCGCAGCCTGTCGGACCGCGAGCGGCTCGAGGCGCAATGCGAGTTGTCGAGCCCAGAACGCCTTGGTCCACCAGCGCCCATCGGCGCCCATGGCGTTGACCCACGGATCGATGTAGTCCAGCACGTACGGAATCCCGTATGCGCGCCGGACGCCGGGACCGAGGAGAAACGGATACCAGGGGGGGCCGACGAAGAGCACGACATCCGGCCGCCGCACGGGGCAGAGCGCGCGCAGTGCGGCCCGCAACTGCGGATAGGCACGGAGCCCCAGGTCACCGATCCCGACCGGACGCGTCAGCCCGGCCCGCCAGGCGCCGGTGCGCACGATCTCGAGCCCGGGTGGGAGCAGGGCGTCGATCTCCGGGTCGAGCCGCTCCTCGTAGTACCGCGGCTCGACGGTCAGGACAATGGGTGTCCACCCGAACGTGGGAAGGTGTCGCGCGAAGAAGCGGACCCGCTGGGTCGGTGGATTGCTCGCCGGCGCAAAGGAGGGTGCGACGATGATGACCGTCCGCGCGGCGCCTGCGTCAGCCACGGTAGCCCTCGGTCGCGGCCCGACGGAGCACGCGCGCCATCGCTGCGGCCGTGTGCCGCCGGTCGAAGCCCGCCAGGAACGCGTCATCCGGTGTGACCGGGAGCGCGTCGCACGGGCTGCACGCCACGCGGGCAATCTGCGCGGCAATCCCCTCCGGATCGTCGGGGTCCGCAAGCATGCCGAGTCCCGACCGGCTGACCAGGTCACGCATGGCGCCGTCCGTGAGCACCCCGAGGATCGGACGGCGCAGGCCAAAGTACTCGTACAGTTTGCCGGCAATGCTGTAGTCGCGCCCGCCGATCACCCGGGCGGAGGTCAACAACACCGCGTCGGCACCGCGCTGGAGTGCCAGCGACCGTTCGTGAGAGACGAGGCCGTGGAGCGTGACCAGCGGTGCCGTCCCCGTCTCCTCCAGCATCGACGGCAGCCAGGAGGGCACGGCGCCGGCGAACTCCACCCGCAGGCGATCTCGTGCGTCCGGATACCGATCGGCAAACCGCCGCAGTCCGCACAGGAAGTGATAGGGCGATCGGTATCGCCAGTCCTCGCGCCGGGGCCGATAGAACAGCACCTGCTGCGGAGCGCGCCGCCACGGCGGTCGGAGCATCGCCTCGCGCACCCGCGGATCGTAGTAGAAGCTCCCGACATACACGATGCGCCGGCGCCCGTCGTCGGACGGACGGGGCTCCGGGTCACCGCCACGCCCGCGGGAGTCACACGCGCCTGCGTCGAAGCCGTTGTAGATCGTCACGAGCCGGTCCGGGTCGAGGTCGGGCTGCGATCCCAACCAGTCCTCGCGGGTGACGTGCGAGGTCGCGACGCTGGCGTTCGCCTCAGCGAGGATCCGCCCTTCCTGGTGGCGTGCGTAGGCGTAGTGCGCGTACGATGCGAACGGGACATGGCCCCACAGTGCCCACGGATCACGCCAGTCGACGACCCAGGGAATCCGATGCCGGCGGGCGGCAGCGCGCGCGAGGACGGCGACGCCGAACGGCGGCGCGGTCGCGAGCAGGACGTGCGGCCGGCGCTCGGCGACGATGCGGTCCAACTCGGCGAACAATGGCCCGCGCCAGAACAGCGATACAGGGTCGCCGAGATGCGCATACTGCGCGAGGCGGAACCCGACCTTGCTGGCGGTCGCGCGCCAGTACGCCGGCGGGAAGCCGCTCGGGATGCGATGGACGCGCTCGGCGCTCACCCGCACGCCCAGCGACGGGTCCAGCCGGCCGGGCGCCCAGTCCGCGTAGTCCTGCGCCCGCACCGTGACCACGTCCAGCTCGATGCCACTGTCGGGTAACTCTTCCGCCAACGCGAGCGCCCGGTGTACCCCGCCGGTGGCGACGGGGGGGAACTCGAACGCGATGAGCACCGCCCGGAGCGGTCCCGCGGCCCCGCCCGGCACTAGGGGTTGGCGGTCCACTCGCGCCCGCCTCCGGCGCCGGCCCGCAGCTCGCCCATGAGGTCGAGCGCGTATTTCGCCGCGTGCGCGGGGTACGCATATCGGTCGTAGTCCCCCCAGTCCGGCCAGGAGCCCTGCACGGCGCCCGAGATCTCCGGCCACGCCGGCGCGATGCGGATCGTGCGTCGGAGCCCCTCGGCGATCGACTCCGCGGCCTTGCGATAGCGCACCTCCCCGGTCGCTCGGCTCAGGAGCACCCAGGTGAGGGCCACCTGCGCATCGCCGGTCAGGCACCTCCAGTGCGCGCAGGGGCGCCAACCGGGCGCATACCGGCCGGCGAGCATGCCGCGCCCGCGGTAGGCCCCGAGCAGGGCGCGCGCTCCTCTGTCCGCTGCCTCGATGTACCCGGCGTCGCCCAGGAGCAGGCCACCCCGCACCAACCCCTCGAGCACGTAGCCGATCGTGTGCGTCGTCGGGTACTCGTCGCGCGTGAACCCGGCGCGATCGAACCACCCGTCCGGGCCCTGGGTCGAGACCACCCAATCGAGCGCCCGCCGGGCCGCCTCTTCGTACGCTGCGGCCCCCGTGGCACGCGCCAGCCGGGCGAGTGGCGCAGCGACACGCGCGTAGTAGCTGTGTGCACTGCCGTTGAAGGCGTGGCGCACCCAACTGCCGTCGGGCTCCTGCTCGCTGACCAGCCAGTCACCCGATTCGCGCGCGAGCGCGACCCAGTCGGGTGCGGTGGTCGGGTGCGGGGCACCGAGGGCGTGCAGCGAGCACCACCCGTCGATCACCTGGGCGGTGTTGAAGACACTGGGGTCGCTGTTCCCGGGGCGCCATTGCTTCCGGCAGATCGCGCCGCGCGGCAGCCGGGTCCGCGCCAACCATTCGCCCGCGCGGCGGGCGAGCGGGATCAGGTCAGCTTCGCCCTCGTCGGTGGCGAAGTGCAGGAGCGTCGGGATCAGGTACCCCGTGACCTCCGGATACGGCGCCGCCCACCCACGCGCGAGATCGTAGCGGGCCGCCGCACCGCCGTCGCGCCCGGCGGCGAACGCGAGCCGCAGCCATCCGAGCATTGCCTGCACGGCCGCACCGGGGTCGGCCGGCGCAGGGTGGCCGGCCAGGTACGCGCCAAGCCGACCCTGGCGGGCGAGTGCCGCCAGCACCGATCCGCCGTGCGCCACGCGCTGGCGCACTCTCGAGGCTGCACCCCGCGTGCGGGCGATCCGTCCCGGCGCGCGGGGCGGCGAGACGCGATCGGGCGACTCACTCGGACCGTCGGGCGGTGGGTCGACTCCCGGCACCATCCGTGTCGCGAACGCGCGGCCTCGGATCTCCCATCGGAACTCGGTCCGCGCGCGCTCGCGCCCGTTGTGACCGAGCGTCGCCTGCAACGCCGGATCGGACAGGAGCCGCGCCAGCGCCGCCGTGAGCGCCGTCGCGTCGTGCGTGTCGACAAGGAGGCCAGTGACACCATCGGCCACTGCATCCGGGACGCCGCCGGTGTTCCCCCCGACCACCGGCTTCCCGTGCAGGGCGGCCTCGAGAAAGACGATGCCGAACCCCTCCACATCTCCTGGCTCGTCGCGCGTCGGCAGGACGAACACCTGGCACTCGGCGAAGAGCGCCGCCTTCGTCGCCTCGTCGATCTCCCCGGTGAAGATGACCCGATCCGCGACCTGCAACCGCTGGGCGAGCGCGCGGAGCGCCGGCCCCTCCGGACCGTCGCCGGCCACGACGAGGAGCAGGTCCGGGTGTCGATCCCGGAGCGCGGCGAGCGCGGCAATCGCCAGATCGATCCCTTTCCGCCGGCGCAGCAGCCCGAGCGAGAACAGGAATGGCCGGCCGCCCAGCCCGAGCCGAGTACGCACGACGCACCCCGCGTCGGCGCCGACCGGCGCCGGCGGACCGGCGCCCGGCGTCAGCAGGGACACGCCTGCCGCCGGCACGCCCAGCTCGATGAGGCGACGACGTGTATCTTGGCTGACCGCGAACCACTGCGCGGCCCGCCGGACGTGGGCCGCGCGCTGGCGCGCGAGCCGTGCGGGCAACCGCTCGATCAGCTCGAGCCCATACCCGATCGCCGCGTAGGGCAGTCCGAGCGCGTCACACCCCGCGCACCACGGGAACGTCACCGGGCTCAGTCGGCCGAGCACGTACCGGGAGTCGGGCCGGGCCGCGTGGATGTCGGCGAGCAGGGCGCGAACCCGACGGGGCCGCTGGAGGTGCCAGATCAGCGTGTTGAGGTAGCGTACCGGCGGAACTGCGTCGCCACCGCGCCGCTCCTGGGCCCGAAACCAGGTCACCTCGCGGTGCGGGTACGGAAGCGTGGCGTTGAGGGCGTCCGCGCCGGTCACGCTCGTCACGACGAGGACGTCGTGGTACGGCATCGTCGCGAGTGCCAACCGGTGCAGGTACTCGGCGATGCCGCCGAGCGCCGGCTTCGAGTCCTCGGTGAGGATGACGATGCGTCCCCGGGGGGGTGCGGGGTCGTGTCGACCGGATCGGGCGGGACCGGCGATCCCCGCCGGTGCCAGCGGGCCGGAAAGCACCGATGTCACGAGTGCGACCCGGGGTCGATCGGGTACCAGGCCGCGAGGCGGGCCAACTGCTCGCGGATCGGCGCGCGCCGGTCCGTGGGAACGAGCGTGCGGTCGACCGCCTCCGACCCCTGTGTGGCCGCGACGCAGCGATCGCGCGCCAGCGCATCACGAAACGCACAGAGCAGGTCGAACTTCGAGCCCGACTCGGTCCCGGGTTGCGTCAGGCGCGGGACCGGCCAGCCGGCGGCGAAGGCCGCCGCGTACCCGACAGCGATGGTGGCCCACTCGAGCGTCGTCACCCCATTCCAGCGGTGGTTGACATATCCGGGAATCGGGCGGTCCCTGGGCTGACGGAGGAACCACGCCAGCAGCCCGCGCCCGCCCGCCTGGTCCGGGCCGACGACCGAGACCCGAAGGACGGTGACGTTGGGCACCCGGGCGATCCCCTCTCCGAGGGCCTTGGACAGCCCGTAAGCATCGGCGGCGTCGCACCGGTCGTCGATGCGGTATTGCCCGCGGGTTCCCGCGAACACGCAGTCGGTGCTGGCGTGCACCAGGTATTGGGTCGCGTCGAGGCGCATCGCCAACTGCACCGGGAACACGGCATTCGTCATCATGAGGGCCGCCCGGTCGTCGCTCCGCTGCTTCGTGAGGCCGAGGCAGTTGATGACCGCCGTCGCCCCCGACGCGCGCACGTCCTCGATCAGCGGGTCACGTGCCCGTCCCTCGTAGCGCGCCTCGCTGGTCAGAACCGTCCATCCCATCTCGGCGGCGTACCGCGCCACCACATGGCCCAGCATCCCGCGATGGCCGAGCACGAACATGCGGCGCGCCGCGGCCACGCCGCCGCCCAGGCGCCCTCCCGCGGTACCACTCATCGGTCAGATGTAGTACTCGACCAGGCCGACGCGATCCAGCAGCGCGCCGATCTCCTCCGGCCCGCTGACCCGCCGAGTGTTCGCCGACGTGTACTCGTAGCCGACCGGATATCGACAGGTCACCGCGGGCACCCGGTACTCCGGGTAGATCGTGAAGTAGTCGTCCGTCTCGAGCGCCCGCTGGATCTCGTACTCGTTCACGAGCACCTCGTCGACCTTCTCCCCCGGGCGGATGCCGATCGTGCGCACCGGGATCTCGGCGCCGCCCCCGTACTTCACGATCAGCGCCCGCGCCAGGTCCGCCACCGTCGCCGCCGGCGCCTTGCGCACGAACACCTCGCCACCGGTCGCGTGCGTCATGGCGTGCACGACGAGGTCGACCGACTCGTCCAGGGTCATGAGGAACCGGGTCATCTGACCCACGGTGAGCGTCACGGGGCCGCCGGCCTCGATCTGCTTGCGGAAGAGCGGGATCACCGACCCACGACTCCCCATGACATTGCCGTAGCGGACGCAGCAGAACCGGGTCTCCAGCGGCATCTGGTTCTTGGAGCAGACGATCTTCTCCATCATGGCCTTCGACATCCCCATCGCGTTGACGGGCTTGACCGCCTTGTCGGTGCTCAGGGCGACGACGGTTCCCACACCGGCGCGGAGCGCCGCATCGCACACATTCTGCGACCCGATCGTGTTCGTCTGAAAGGCCTCGTACGGGTACGCCTCACACGAGGGCACCTGCTTCAGCGCCGCCGCGTGGAAGACCAGGTCGACGCCGCGCATGACATCCGCGAGGCGGGCGGGGTCGCGCACGTCACCGATGACATAGTCGAAGTCGGGGAACCGATGCTGCATCTCCCACTGCTTCTTCTCGTCTCGGCTGTACACGATGATGCGCTTCGGGTTGAGCGACGCCAGATGCGTCGCCACCCGGTTCCCGAAGGAGCCCGTGCCGCCGGTAATGAGGATCGTCCGATCGCGGATGGCGGTCATGCGCCCACCCCGACGGGCGCCGAGCCCGCCAACACGTCACCGGCGTGCTCCGTGTGTCCCGCTCCGCCGACGCTCCGACGAACCGCGCGAGCGATACCGGCCGAGGTCAACACCGGGTTTCGGCGCCCCCGGCGGCGGAGGGCGGCCGCCAGGCGTGGCACGGATGCGAGCTGGCCCAGGACGAGCGACCAGTTGCCGCGCGACGCATGGAGAAGCAGGCGATAGGGCCAGAACGCGAGCATGCCGACGAGGAATCGCCAGTCTCCCACATTGCTCACGATGAAGAGGAACTGGTTGCGGGCCATGATGCGGCCGAGGCGACCCTCGGGAATGGTGGTCGTCATGGTCGCGCTGCCCCGGTGATAGATGGTGCTCCGTGGCTCGAGCATCGACGGCCACCCGCGCATCCAGGCGCGGTAGGTCAGGTCGAAGTCCTCCCAGTACGCCGGCCGGTAGAGCGGATCGAACCCGCCCAGAGCGGTGAAATACGCCCGGCGGTACGCCGAGCACCCGCCGCCGGCCTCGGCGGTATAGCACGTCGCGTCGACGGCCCGATCGAACCAGTGGTAGCACCAGAAGCGCTCGAAGCGCACGAGTCGCCGCCCGAGCTGCCGTTCCGTGCCTTCCCAGTTCATGACGTCGGCCGCGACCGCGAAGACTGCGGGGTCCGCGAAGTGCGTCACCAGCGGCTCGAGGAAGTCCGGGTCGACACGCATGTCGTTGTTGAGGATGACGACCACATCCTCGGTGCGAGCGGCGACGGCCGGGTTGAGTGAAAAGAGAAAATCGTTCGCCCGGGCGATCACGACTTCGACGTCGGGGTGGTGGGCGTGCAGCCAGTCGACGTCGCCTGCGGTGCTCCGATTGTCCACGATGACGATCGGCAGCGTGCGCCCGGCGCGTCCGGCCTCCCACCGCGCGCGCGCCGCGTAGAGACTCGGCAGCAGCGCCTCCAGATGGGCCCGCCCGTTCCAGTTGAGCACGATGACCGCACAGGTGAGCGCAGTGGCCTCAGCGGCCATCCGGGGCCTCCCGGGGCACAGTGGTCCACCGCCAATCGGGGCGCATGGGACCAAAGAAGGGCCCGAAGTAGTCGTTGCGAAGCGCGGACCCGTCGGCGATCTCCAGGCGAAGCACGTCGTTGATCTGGTGGTTGTCGGTGAAGCTCGCGCCGAACATGTTGATCGAGATCGAGAAGATGCCGGCGTTGAAGAGGCGGCCCGGCACATGACAGGACGCCCGGAATCGCCCGGCCGGCATCGGCTTGCCGTACCAGTGCGGCTCGCGGTTGTTGACGCTCGTGAGCACGCAGGCGTTCTCGGCGTCGAACAGATACACCGTGAGCCCGGCGGGAACGCCCGCGCGCTTGGTCGTGAAATCGATGTCGATCCGGAACGGGGTGTCGGTCGTGATCTCATCCAGCGGACCGTGGTCCGCCGACACGACGGCCACCCGGTCCAGCCGGAACGCCCCGTTCTGCGGCGCCGTATCCGGATCCGGCCAGCTCCGCGCCAGCACCTGCTCGCTCATCGCGGCCGAGTACCGCGCCACGACGGCCGCCGCCGCCTCGTCGACCGTGATCCGGCCACCGTCGATCAGGAGCGCCCGCGTGCAGAGCGTCCGCACCGCCGCGAGGTTGTGGCTGACGAAGATCACCGTCCGCCCTTCCTCACTCACCGTCCGCATCTTTCCGAGACACTTCTTCTGGAACTGCGCATCGCCGACCGCCAGCACCTCGTCGACGATCAGGATCTCCGGCTCGAGATGCGCGGCCACGGCGAACGCCAGGCGCAGGTACATCCCGCTCGAGTATCGCTTGACGGGCGTGTCGATGAATCGCTCGACGCCGGCGAAGGCGACGATGGCGTCGAAGGATCGGTCGACGTGGCGCCGGTCCATGCCGAGGATCGCGCCGTTGAGAAAGACATTCTCGCGGCCGGTCAGATCCGGGTGGAAGCCCGTGCCGACCTCGAGCAGCGAGCCGACGCGCCCGCGAAGGACGGCGCGACCGGTGGTCGGTTCCGTGATGCGCGAGAGCACCTTGAGCAGCGTGCTCTTCCCCGCGCCATTCCGGCCGACGATGCCGAGGACCTCACCGTGCGCCACCCGAAAGGAGACGTCCCGCAGCGCCCAGACGACGTCCGCCGCGTCGCCGGAGTCGGCGAACTCGGTCAGCCGCCGGACCCGGCGGAAGTTCGCGACGGGAGCTCGCAGGGCGTTGCCGACCAGGTCGCGGAGGGAGTCCGCCCGTGCCGACCGGCTGCCGATGCGGTATCGTTTCCCGAGGCCCGTGGCCTCGACCGCCCACGCGCTCACCGCGGCGCGTCCACGTCAGACGACATCCGCGAACACCCGCTCGGTTCGCCGGAAGTAGAGGGCACCGGTGACGAACAGGAGGACCCCGACGGCCGCGGACTCGAGCCACGCCTCCCAGGCGACGGGTCGTCCGGTCAGCGCCGCCCGGAACCCCTCGATCGTGCCCGCGAGCGGGTTGAGCCCGTACCAGATCGCGAACCGCGCCGGGACGCGACTCGCCGGGTAGACGATCGGTGACGCGTACATCCACATCGTCGTGGCGAATGGCAGCAGATGCTTCACATCGCGAAACTGGACGCTCAGCGCGGCCGTCCAGCATCCGACGCCGGCGGCGGTGACCGCGAAGGCGACGATCGACGCGGGGACGGCGACGACCGCGACAGCGCCGGGCACGACGCCGAGCAGGGGAAGCGCACCGGCGAGCAGCGCCAACCCGATCGTGAGATCCACGCCGCTGCCGACCACCGGGGCGAGCGGGATCGTCAGGCGCGGGAAGTAGACCTTGGTGATCAGCGTCGAGCTGTTGAGGAGGCTCGTTCCGGCCGCCGACACCGACGCCGACACGTACGTCCACGGCACGAGCGCGGCGAGCGCGAATGCGGCGTACGGCACGCCGTCCGTCGGCACGTGCACGATCCGACCGAAGATGAGCGTGAACACGACCGTGCCAAGGACCGGCTGAAGCACGGCCCACCCCACGCCAAGAACCGTTTGCGTGTACCGCACCCGGAGATCGCGCCAGACCAGGAAATACAGGAGCGTCCGATAGTCCCTGAGCTCGCGCCACCCGATGCGCGGCAGCCGACCGCCGGCGGTGATGACGAGCGCCGGCCGGTCGACGGCCGCTCCCGCGTCGTGCGGACCACGGGCCTCGGTCGGCGGGCGGAGTCCGTCCACGACCGGTGCGGCGGCGGACTCGAGCGCGAGCGCCATCTCAGGTCGCCGGGACCGCGGACCCCGATCCGCCGGGCATCCACCCCCTCGCACCGACACGCCCGCCGCCCGCCCCCGTCGCACCTCGCGCGCCGGCAGGTCCCGAGTCCGCGACATCATCCTCGGCCCCCGCCGCTCCATCGACCGGCCAGAGCGCGAGCAGCTTGGCCTCGACCCGCTCACGAAGCTCGCCGGCCACGAGATGGAAGTGGAGGAACGGCGCGTCGATCGCCTCACGCGTCTGCCAGAAGAGAAGGGAGCCGAACCGTGCGCCGTGTCCGTCGAGCAGCGGGACCGACACGTGCCACCAGGAACTCCGCTCCTCGAGATCCTCGGCCGGCTCCCAGGCCCAGACGACCACCTCGTCGTCCGCGCGCCGCGCGGGGCGGGCCGGGGGGACCGGCAGCGCGACGCCGGCGCGCCGGGCTCCCAGGAATTGCACTGCCAGGCGGACCTCGGCGCGCCGGCATCCGTCGGCCGCGAACACCTCTCCCAACGACGCGAACACCGCGGACAGCTCACCGAGCCCAGAGAGCCGGGCGCTGGCTTCGCGGAGGCGCACGCCGCGGGCGATCGAGTGGCGCTGGCGCACCCCGCGCTTCAGCAGTCGGCCGAACTCCTCCAGCTCGTAGATCCGCAGCCGCTGGATCGTGAACCCGACACCGAGCCCGATCGTGACCAGCACGAGAGCGACCTGCCCACCGTCGTTGACCAGGAGCATCCCGGCGAGCGCGAGCAGCGCACAGGCGCCGTAGAGCACCATCACGACCGTGCGCGGCGAGTACCCGCGGCCGAGCAGGCGGTGGTGAATGTGCCCGCGATCGGCGGCGAAGATCGGCTGCCGACGCAGGAACCGGCGGACGATCGCCAGCGCGGTGTCGAGCACGGGGAGGCCGAGCGATACCACAGGGATCGCGACCGCGACCACGGTCGGCGACTTCTGCGCACTCAGGACACCGATCCCGGCGAGCATGAAGCCGAGGAACAGGCTGCCGGAGTCGCCGAGAAAGATCGTCGCCGGGTAGAAGTTGTAGTACAGAAACCCGAGCACGGCGCCGGCGAGCGTGAGCGTCGCGAGCGCCGCCCCATAGCGGCCGTTCACGATCGCCACGACGAACATGGTCGTCAGGGCGAACAGCGCCGCCCCGGCCGCGAGGCCATCCAGCCCGTCGATCAGGTTGAAGGCGTTGGTGATTCCGACGAACCAGACCACCGTCAGCACGAGCCCCGCTACTGGCCCCAGCTCGATGATCCGCAGGAACGGCAGGGACAGCGTCGTCATCCGCACGCCGGCCGCGAACACGAGGATGGCGATCACGACCTGCGTCAGCAGCTTCCATCGGGCCGCGAGCTGATACAGGTCGTCGTAGAGACCGACCAGGTGAATCGCGAGGCCGCCGGCGAGGACGACGAGGAGTCCGCGCGTGCCGGCCGTCATCTGGCGCGGGCCGAACAGTCCGATGATGATGGCGCCGGCCACCACGACCGCCAGCACGATCCCGACGCCGCCGACGCGCGGCACGTCGCGCTCGTGCAGCTTGCGAGCGTCGCTGCGGTCGAAGAGGCCGGCGCCCTGCGCCCGTGCGCGGACCGCGTAGGTGAAGATCAGGGACGAGATGGTCGCGAGGGCGAATGCGGCGGCGTAGACCGCGACCGTCGCGCGGAGGGCGTTCCCCGCGCTCCCGGACGTGCTGGACAGCAGGGTCGGCAGGCCGGTCGCGCCGGTCATTTACACCCTGCCAGTGTCCATCACCACCGTCGCCCCGTGCTGGCGCAGCCGCGCGACCAGGGCGTCGTCGATGCGGGCCCGGACGACGAGCGTCGCCCCTTCGCTGAACACCGCGGCGACCTCGCCTTCCCGGTGCAGCGTCGCGAGCAGCTTGCCGGCCGCGGCCGGGAGTCGAACGGTCGCGAGCGGCCGCAGGGCGCGGCGGGACGCCAGCAGCGCCGCGCGCAGGGGCGCGAGGCCATCCGTCGTGATCGCCGACGCGAAGACGGCGTCCGGCATCAGATTCGCGGCCCGCTCGCGCAACGCGTCCACATCCACGGGGGAGAGTCGATCGATCTTGTTGAACACATGGCGCAGGGGCCGACGGGACGCACCCAGCTCGTCGAGCACGTCCTCGACCACGGCCCGCTGTTCGTCCCACGCCGGATGACTCGCGTCGATGACGTGCAGCAGCAGATCGGCCTCCGTGACTTCCTCGAGGGTGGCGCGGAACGATGCGACGAGGTGGTGCGGGAGCTTCCGGATGAATCCGACGGTGTCGGTGAGGAGGATCCGCCCGCCCCCGCCTGCCCCCCCGACGTCGATGTCCCGCGTCAGCGGATCCAACGTCGCGAACAGCCGGTCCTCGACCACGATGTCGCCGGCCCCGGAGAGCCCGCGCAGAATGGACGATTTACCCGCGTTGGTGTATCCGACGAGCGCCACGCGAAAGGCGCCCTGGCGGCCATGTCGCTGGACGGCCCGCGCCCGTCCCACTTCGACCAGCCGGTCTCGCAGGAGCTTGATCCGGCGGCCGATCAGCCGGCGGTCGGTCTCGAGCTGGGTCTCGCCCGGTCCTCGCATGCCGATGCCACCCCGTTCGCGGCCCAGGTGCGCCCACATGCGGGTCAGGCGGGGCAGCATGTACTCGAGTTGGGCCAACTCCACCTGGAGCCGCGCTTCGCTCGTCCGGGCGCGGGTCGCGAAGATGTCGAGAATCAGCTCCGCGCGGTCGATCACCCGTCGCCCCGTCGCGTCCTCGATGTTCTTTCCCTGCGCCGGTGTCAGCTCGTCGTCGAAGATCACGACGCTCGCATCGTCCCCTTCGACCCGCTGGCGGAGCTCCTCGATCTTTCCCTTGCCGAGGTAGGTCGCCGGGTGCGGCCGCTCGAGGCGTTGCGTGACCTCACCGACGACGGTCGCGCCCGCCGTGTCCGCGAGGCGGGCCAATTCCCCCAGATGTTCCTCGATCTGGTGCCGCTCCGTCGTCCGCTTGAGCGGCGCCCCGACGAGGACCGCCCGCTCGGTCGGCGGGGTCAGCGAGATCGTTGCACGCGAGATATGGTCGCCCTCAGTGGGTTCCGATGTTGAGCGATGCCAGGCGCGCCGTCCGGTCGAAGGGGCGGGTGAACTCCCCGACGTCCGTGTTCACGGTGATCGACCCGAGCACGTGGTAGGTGACGGTGCCGGTCCCCATCAGGTCGCGCCCGGCCTGGCCGATCCCCGCATACGAGAAGGTCAACGGCAGGGTCGCGTTCGCCGAGTCGCGGGGCGGCACGGTGAACGCCTGGTCGGTCGAGCCCTGGCCAAACCGGACGCTGTCCACCGCCAACTGATAGGTGAGTGCCCGCACGGCGAGGGGAAAGTGGTTGAGGTTCGTGACGTTGACCACGATGTCGATCGAGCCGCCGTTGAGCCCCACCCCGCGCAGCCGGACGTCTCTCAGGGTGACCATCGGCTCGCGAAAGGCCACTTCCTCCGCGGTCGTGCGACATGCGGCCGCCCCGACGACCATCGTGAGCCCCAGCAGCACCGCCGTCCAGACGCCGCGACCCGGTCGCGGGCCACGCCACAACGCTCGAGCGCCACCGTCAGGCATCTGCATCCCTGTCCTCCGCGCCGCCCTGTTCACTCGCTCGGCCGCTCTCACCCGCATCCGGACCGCGCCGCCGCTCCCGCTCGGGTGATCCCGGCGCCTCGTTCCCCTCGTCCGGCCCACCGACGGGAGGCCCCACGCGCTCGCCACCCTCCAGGCGCTGCCGCAGGTCGTCCCACCATGCGAGACGCTTGGCGATCTCCTTCTCGAACCCGAACGGTCCGGGCTCGTACAGGATGCGGCCGGCGGCATCCTCCGGGAGATACTCCTGGGGAATGTACGCTTCCGGAACGGCGTGCGCATATTGATAGCCGCGGCCGTAGCCCAGCTCCTGCATGAGCCGCGTCGGCGCGTTCCGGAGGTGCATCGGCACCGGCGCAGCCGGCGTCGCACGCGCGAGCTCGAGCGCGGCGCTCCACGCGCGATAGACGGAATTGGACTTCGGGGCGGTCGCCAGATAGACCGCCGCCTCGGCGATCGCGAGCTCCCCTTCCGGCGAGCCGAGGAAGTGGTACGCATCGCGCGCCGCGAGCGCCACACGCAGCGCGTCGGGATCGGCCAGACCGATGTCTTCCGCCGCGAACCGCACGGTCCGGCGGGCGACGTACATCGGATCCTCACCGCCCTCGATCATGCGTGCCAGCCAGTACAGCGCCCCCTGCGCATCGCTGCCGCGGAGCGCCTTGTGATATGCCGAGATCAGGTTGTAGTGCTCCTCGCCCGACTTGTCGTAGCGCAGAGTGCGCGCCTGAAGGGCGTTGCGCACCGTGGCGGCCGAGATCGTCGTCTCGCCCTGCCGGACGACGGTCGCTGCCGCGGCCTCGAGCGCCGTGAGCGCGCGCCGGGCGTCGCCATCGGCCTGCGTCACGATGAGGCCGAGCGCGTCCGGCTCGAGCGACAGGGCCAACTGCCCGAGCCCGCGGTCGGGATCCGCCAACGCTCGCCGCACGACCAGCTCGAGGTCGGCCGATGACAACGGCTCCAGGACGAAGACCCGGAGGCGCGAGAGCAGCGCGCCCGTGATCTCGAACGACGGATTCTCGGTCGTCGCGCCGATGAGGGTGATCGTGCCACTCTCGACAAAGGGCAGGAAGGCGTCCTGTTGCGCGCGATTGAAGCGGTGGATCTCATCGACGAACAGGACCGTTCCGCGGCCGGCCGCGAGTCGCTCGTCGGCTTCGGCGACGATCGCCCGGACGCGCGGCACGCCCTCGGTGATGGCCGAGAACGGCACGAACTCGCGATCCGTGTAGTGAGCCACGAGGCGGCCGATCGTCGTCTTGCCGCTGCCCGGCGGCCCCCAGAAGAGCATCGACGCCACCTGGCCACTCTCGATCTCGGCGCGCAGGGCGGTGCCCGGCCCGAGCAATCGCTGCTGCCCGGCCAGCTCGTCGAGCGTGCGCGGACGCATCCGGGCGGCGAGCGGTTCGGCCTGCCGGTCCCAGAGTCCGGCCGCGCGCGCCGGCCGGCGGCGCTCCCCGCCTCCCGCGCCGCTTGTCCCCGCCGCTGCCATCGTCCCTATACCCCCACCGCCGCTCGCGCCACGAAGTAGAGGGCGGCGCCGGACACGAGTGCCGCCGGCCGCGCCCAGTCCGCGCCCTCCTGGAGCTCCGGCACCAGGTTCGACGCCGCCACGTACAGCGTCACCCCGGCCGCCAGCGCCAGGCCGTTGGCCGTGAGCCACTCGGCGACGCCGGTCGCGGCCACGCCGAGGAGCGTCGAGGCGCCGAGCGCGGCCGCCGCGCTGGTCGCCCGGGCCCGACTGGCACCGGCTGCCAACTCGAGGCTGGAGACCGCCAGCCCTTCGGGCACCTTGTGCATCAGGATGGCCACGAAGACGAGCACGCCGAGCCGCGCGCTGGCGCCGAATGCGCTCGCGATCGCGATCCCATCGAAGAAGGCGTGCAGCAGCAGGCCGGCCACGGCCGACGTCGAGGCCGCGGCGGTGATCTCGCTCCCCCCGTGGTGCAGGTGTCCGTGCCCGCCCGTGACATGCTGCGCGAGGTACACCACCAGGTACGCTCCGAGGGCGACCGCTGCCGCCGACGCGCCACCGGCGCCCGCGCGCCCGCCGGCGCGGATCGCCTCGGGCAGCAGATCGACGATTGCGACGGCGAGCATGAATCCGGCGGCAAACGCGACGACGACCGAGAGGGCCGCGCGACTCCACCGCGTACGTCCGGTGACGAGAACCGCGCCCAGCAGGTTCGCGCCGGCAGCGACGGCGCCGGCCACTACTGCCGGATGATCCACGCCGCCGCCTGGCGCCTCATCCCGGACGGAGGGACAGCCGGGTCGCCGCCGCCTCCAACGCGTCGCTCAGCTCCGGCGCCGGCTCGAAGTCGTGGCGTGACACCCGCCAACTGCGCGTCGGCAGCGTCGTGCGCTCCTCGAGACCCAGGCCGAGCAGGAGGTAGAGCCAGCGGTCGCTGCGCGCGTAGATGAAGAGCTCGAGCTGGGCGTCGAGCGTCACCTGATCTTGGGCCGTGTACACGGCGATCTCGACCCCGCCGGCGGCCGCGAGCGATGTCTGGAGGCGCCCGATGGCGTCCTGCACATCGGCGCGCGCCACTTGCTCCCCGGTCCAGCTTCGCTTGCCCCGCCGGTCCTCGACCGCGACGTCGACGGCCGGTCCCAGGTGATCCAGCAACGCTCGAAAGAGGTCGACGGCCCGCTCGGCGCTGGTGACGATGTGCGCCGCGTAATGATCGGTGTCCTGCACGAAGGTGAAGCCGTCGAGCCCCGACCGGAACCGGCGCCAGATGGATGTCTCCGGCTGGCGGCCGCGAAAGAACGACACGTCGCTCCCCTCCCCCGTCCTCGGAGTCCCTCACCGCGCTGCGCGGCGCACAGCGGCTCACCGCGCCTCGGGGCGCCAGTCCTGCGCCAGCGCGAGCAGTCGATCGCGATCGTTGAGCGTGGGGTCCGCGATCACGGCCGTGACGAGCCACTTCAGAATCTCACCGATCCGCGGCCCGGGCGCGATCCCCGCCGCGATCAGATCGTCGCCGTCGATCGCCAGGTCGCCGACCCGGAGGGCATCCCGATACGCGCTGCGGACCGTGCGGCGGTAGAGGGCCCGCACATCGCGCGCGGTGGGCGCCCCGGCGTCCCCTCTGGCGGCCCGCGTCGCGGCCCATCGCGCGGCGGCGACCCGCAGCACGGTGGCGATCCGTGTCGGCCCCGCGGCCGCGACCCATCGCCGGACGTCGGCATCGCTCGGCACCGCTCCGCTCACGAGCGACCGCTCGATCGTGCCGACGACGCGGTTCCAGCCGTCGCCGATGCCACCGATCCATTCCGTTTCGGCGTTGGAGAACCGCAGGTCGCGGAGCGCGCGCCGCACCCGGTCCCCGCGACGCCCCACGAAGAGCGCGGCGAGCCTCGCCGCCCGGCGGGCGTCCGCGCGGGCGATCGCCCGCGGCCCCATCCCCTCGGTCCGTGCCGGAGCCGGAAGGCAGTCCAGGGTCGTGAGCGTCGTCGCATCGATGTCGGCCAGCACCGGCACGAGCACCGCGATCGCGCCGCTGTCGCGCCACCGACCGAGCGCGAGCGAGGGCCGCGCCACCTGCTCCATCGTCTTGGCCAGCTCCTCCCGGACGCGCTCGGGCGACAGTCGGGTGAGGAACGGCGCACTGCCGACGATCGCGCGCCACGTCTCGACCTCGATCTCGAACTCGAACCGTGCGGCGAATCGGAGCGCCCGGAGCGCGCGCAATCGGTCCTCCCGCATACGGTCGGCCGGCTCGCCCACGGCCCGGATCACGCGCCGCGCGATGTCGCGCTGCCCACCAAACGGATCGTGCAGCACGCCCCGGCTTGGCGAGTACGCCATCGCGTTGATCGTGAAGTCGCGCCGGGCGAGGTCCTCATCGAGTGATGCGCCGAACTCCACGTCCGCGTGCCGGCCGTCGGTCCGCACATCCCGGCGAAACGTCGTCACCTCGTGCATCGTTCCGCGCGGGTCGAGCACGCCCACGGTCCCGTGGGCGACACCGACCGGAACGGTGCGCCGGCCGAACAGCCGCTGCACCTGCTCGGGGGTGGCGGCCGTGGCCAGGTCCCAGTCGGTGTGCGGATGGCCGAGCAGCGTGTCGCGGATGGCACCGCCGACACACCACGTCTCGTGGCCGGCCGCCTCGAGTCGGCGGGCGATGTCGAGCACCGCACGTGGTGGCCGCATCGCCGCCGCGACGTCGGCGCTCGGATCGGCCGCCCGCCTCCCCGGCGTGTCCTGGCTCCCGACGCGCCCCTCCCCGCCGACCCCCCGGCTGTCCGGCATGTTACGGCTCGAAGATGGCGGCCAGCTCCTGGCCAGCCAGTCCCGCACCCAGGGCCAGCATCAGGTCGATCCGCGCCTGGGCCGGCCGGTGCGATCCGGCGAAGATCGCGCCCGCCTCCTGGAGCCACCGCCCGCCGCCGGGGAAGCCGTAGGTCGGGCCGACACGGCCGCGCGGCACGCGCGAGGTCACGACCACCGGTTTCCCGGCATCGAGCCAGCGGCGGATCGCACCGAAGACCGGCGGGTTGGTATTTCCCCGGCCGAGTGCCGCGACCACGAGCCCGACACCCTCAGCGCGCGCCGCATCGATCAGCCGTCCATCGACGCCGACGTAGGCGTAGACGATGTCGACCGGCGAGGCGAGGGCGGCCGTCGCGATCACGCGCTCGGGTACCGGCGTCCGGTGCCAGACGACCCGGTCCCCATCCACCTCTCCGATCGGCCCCAGCCCCGGGCTGCCGAACGCGTCCGGCAGTCTGGTGTCGACCTTGGTCACGTCCCACGCCGAGTAGATCCGGCTGGCGAAGGCGACCACCACCCCGCGTCCGCGGGCACCGGGGCTGGCGGCGACTCGCACGGCGTCTCGCAGGTTGACCGGACCGTCCCAGCCCGCATCGTCGGCCGTGCGCATCGCGCCGGTGAAGACGATCGGCACGGCGGTGCCGATCGAGCGCGCCGTCAGGTACGCGACCTCCTCCAGCGTATCGGTCCCCTGCGCCACGACGACGCCGTCGACCTCCGGCCGCGCGACATGGTGGGCGATCCGCGTCCGGAGGGTCCAGAGCTGGTCGACCGTCAGATGCGAGGCCGGCATCGTCGCCCAGTCGTCTACCTCGAGCGGCGCAATGGCCTCGATGCCGGGGACGGTCGCCAGGAGATGCGCCGCGCCCATCGTCGGGACCGGTCCTCCGGATGCGGCGTCGCGCCGCATGGAGATCGTGCCGCCGGTGAAGACGATGACGATCATCGCCCGTACCGCCGACCGTAGACCAGCTCGCGGAAGCGCCGGAGCAACCCCCGCTTCACCCGTACCGGCGGCACCGGCAGGACGGGCGCGCCCTCCAGCACCCGCCGCGGGTTGATCTCGGTGAGCAGGATCGCGTGCTCCTCGGCCCCCTGTTCGGCGAGCCAGTCCCGGACGGCACCCAGCGAGCGGGTGTCCCCGTGATTGTCGCTGGCCAGGCAATCCGCGAGGCCCTCCTCGAGCAGGGCGTGGGCCAGCTCACCCATCTGGCCGCCCGCGAGGAGCGCGATCGCGTCGACCTGCATCACGGCCCCGGCCTGTCGCCAGGCGCGGACCTGCGCGGGCGAGCAGCCCCAGTACCGCTCCGGATGCGCCAGCACCGGGACGATGCCCGTGCCGCGCAGCCGCGCGAGCTCTTCGGTGGCATGGATCGGTACCCCCGTGCGGGGAAACTCGACCAGCACTGCCGACGAGCCGCCGAGCGCGAGCAGGGGCGCGCTGAGATCGACCCCGGGCGCGTCCAGCATGATCTCCCAGCCCCGCCGGAGCGTCGGCGCGCCCGCCACCGCCTCCTCGAGCGCAGCGAAGATCGCCGCGTGCCGGGCATCGGGCGCGTCCGCCGCCACCGACGCCCGCAGGTGTGGCGTGCAGACGACCACCTCGACGCCATCGGCGGCAAAGCGGCGCAGCACATCGAGAGAGACGTCGAGCCGTGGGGACCCGTCGTCGACGCCGGGGAGGAGATGCGTGTGGAGGTCGATCATGCCGGTGCGGCGGCCCGCCGAGCGCCACCGCCCCGTCTCGGCGCGATCACGGATCCGACGCGGCGGTCGTGGGCGCCGTCGGCGGGGCCGCCATCCCCGCCAGGGTCGCCATCGCACGCGCCGCATACTCCTCGACCGTCGCCGGGTCGTCGGCCGCCCGCTCGAAGGCGTACGTCACGAGCGCGTCGACGACCAGGAGATCGATCGCGCTCGTGCGTGCCGAGCAGTCGGCGCGCAGCACATCGGCGAAGACATGTGCGGCCGCCGCGAGGTAGGTCTGTGCGTCGACCGCCGGGGCCGCGCCATCGGCACGCGCGCCGGCCGCCGGATCGGCTCCCACGGCGCGGAGGGCGGCGTCGACGCGGCGCGCCAGACCCGCCTCGACCCCCGCCGCGTCGTGCGCCGCTGTCCCGACCGGATGCGGTCGATCGCTCGTCTCCGTCACCGCTCACCCGGCGGCGCGTCGAGGAGCGGCCGCACGGTCGGGATCACCGCCTCGAGGGCCGGCGCGATCCGTGACTCGTCGGGCAGCCCGGCCTGCGCCATGTGCGGCTTCCCGCCCCCACGACCGCCGACCGCCGCCGCCAGATCCCGGACGATCGCGTCGGCACGTACGCCGCGGCTCCGCAGGTCATCGGTGACCACGACCAGCAGGGTGCTCTTGCCATTCTCGAGCGCTGCCGCGAGGACCCCGACGCCCGAGCCGAGCCGCTCGCGGAGCGCGTCGCCGAGCGCCTGGAGCGTTGCCAGGTCCGGCGCCTCGACCCGCGCCGCCACGACCCGCGTCCCATCCAGCGCATGCGCCTGCTCGACGAGCGCCCCGACCTGCCCGCCGGTGGCCGCTCCGCCGGCGCCGCCACCCGCGCCTCCGCGGAGCACCTCGGTGAGCCGCCTCTCGAGCAGACGCCGCTCGGAGACGAGCTGCTCCACCCGGGTCGCGACCGCCATCGGGTCGGCGGGCGCGCGGAGCGCGTCGGCGATGCGGTCGATGGCTCCCTCGTAGGCGCGCGTGCGCGCATAGGCGCCGCGCCCGGTCACGGCTTCGATCCGCCGCGCGCCCCCACCGACGCCCGTCTCGGTGACGACCTTGAGCTGGAGGATCTCGCTCGTGTTGCGGACGTGAGTGCCGCCGCACAACTCCATCGAGAACTCGGGGACGCTGACGACCCGCACGACATCGCCGTACTTCTCCCCGAAGAGAGCCATCGCGCCGCTCGCGACCGCGGCCGCATACGGCTGCTCGCTCCAGGTGACCGGCACGGCGCGCGCGATCTCGCGATTGACCAGCTCCTCGATCGCACCGACCTCGGACGGCGTGAGCGGTGCCGGATGGCTGAAATCGAAGCGGAGCCGATCCGGCGCGACGAGCGATCCGCGCTGATGCACATGCTCCCCCAGGACGCGCCGCAGCGCCGCGTGGAGGAGGTGCGTCGCGGTGTGATTGCGCTCGGTATCGAGTCGGATGTCGCGCGGGACCCGCGCCAGGACCGGCCCCCACCGGAACTCGCCCTCGGCCCGGCCCATGATCGCGACGCGCCCGTCCGCCCCTTCGAGCTTGCGCACGTCCTCGACCTCGAGTCGCCATCCGTCGCCGATGACTTCCCCGCGGTCGGAGATCTGCCCGCCGGACTCGACGTAGAACGGCCGCTCGTCGAGCAGGATCGCCAGTCGTCCATGCTCGAGTCGGCGCATGGCGACGACGCGAGCGGGCACCTCGAGCCGATCGTATCCGACGAAGCGGAAGCGGTCCCGGCCGGCGCTGCGCCACGCGTCGTCCTGGTACTCCCACCCTTCGGGGTCCGCCAGCTCGTCGCCGCCGACGGCCAGGCGCCGCGTCCGTCGCTCCGTCTTGGACTGCGTTCGCTGCCCGTCGAGCGCCCGCTCGAATTCCGCCGTATCGACCGTATAGCCGCGCTCGCGGGCGATCAGCTCCGTGAGGTCGATCGGGAACCCGTACGTGTCGTAGAGGCGGAAGGCGTCCTCGCCGCTGATCGTCCCGCGGATCGCGGGCGAGCCGTCGACGGTGCCGCCGACCGGGGCAAGCTCGTCGAGGCGGGCCATCCCGTCGGCGATCGTGCTGAGGAACCGCTCCTCCTCCTGACGCGTCGTCTCGACCAGATGCTTCCGGCGCAGGGCCAGCTCCGGGTACGCCTCGCGCATCGTCTCGATCACCGACTCGACCACATGAACGAGCGTCGGCTCGCTACGCCCGAGCAGCCAGGCGTGCCGGACCGCTCGGCGGAGGATCCGGCGGAGCACGTATCCGCGGCCTTCATTCGACGGAAAGACCCCGTCGGCGAGCAGAAAGGCGACGGCCCGGGCGTGGTCGGCCAGCACGCGAAAGGACGCCGGGTCGTCCACGTACCGTCGCTGCACGCCGCGCGGATGTCCGCCTCCACCCGGAGCCGCCACAGCAACCGTCGCGTCCTGCCGGACCGGCTCCGCCGCGCCGCCCGGGCGATAGGGCCGGCCGACGACGCGCGCGACCGTGTCCAGCAGCGGCTTGAACAGGTCGGTGTGAAAGTTGTTCGTGACTCCCTGCATCACAGCGGCGATCCGCTCGAGCCCCGCGCCCGTGTCGACCGACGGTTTGGGCAGGGGTCGGAGCTCACCGTCCGGCTGCCGGTCGAACTGCATGAAGACGAGGTTCCAGATCTCCAGGAAGCGGCCCGCTTCGGCGCCCCCGACGAACGCCGCCTCCGAGAACTCGGTCCGGCGCACGTCCGTCCACTCGCCGCTCGCGCCCTCGGGGAAGGACCAGTCGCGCGCCAGGTGCGCGAGGTCGACGTAGATCTCGCTGCACGGCCCGCACGGGCCGGTATCCGCCATCTGCCAGAAGTTGTCCGCCTCGCCGAGGCCGTAGATCCGCGAGTCCGGGAGGCCCGCGATCTCCCGCCAGAGCGCCCGCGCTTCGTCGTCGGTCCGGAACACCGTGACGCGCAGATGCGCGCGCGGGATGCCCAGCTCCTCCGTCACGAGCTGCCAGGCGAGTCGGATCGCCTCCCGCTTGAAGTAATCGCCGAAGGAGAAGTTGCCGAGCATCTCGAAGAACGTGTGATGCCGGGCCGTATGGCCGACCTGCTCGAGGTCGTTGTGCTTGCCACCGGCCCGCACGCACTTCTGCGCGGTCGTCGCCCGCCGGCCGAACGCCGGTGACTCGAGCCCGAGGAAGATGCGCTTGAACTGGACCATGCCGGCGTTGGTGAAGAGCAACGTCGGGTCGTCGGCCGGCACGAGCGACGAGCTCGGGCGGATGGCGTGGCCATGGCGCTCGAAGAAGCGGAGAAACCGACCCCGGACCTCGTCGGCCGTCATCGCGGGCAGCATCTGTCGAATATACAGCGACCGGAGGGGCTAGTCCCCGCTCCCCCCGGCGGCGTCGGCATCGATGCGCCGGAGCACGGCCTGGATGTCGTCGGCGTCGTACCCGCGGCGCGCGAGGTACGCGTAGAGCCGTCGGCGTCGAGTGGCGGGGTCGAGCCGCGCCAGCGTGACCGCGCGTCGGCGGGCCAGCGCCTCCAGCGCGGCCGCGGGATCGACCGCCTCGTCCTCCACCACGGCATCGACGGCGGCATCGGCGGTCGCGCGGTCGACGCCGCGCCGCGCGAGCTCCAGACGCACGCGCCGCGGTGCCGCCCGCCCGCCGACGATCCGTGACCGCGTCAGGTGTCGCGCGTAGGCGGCATCGTCGAGCAGTCCGGCGGCGGTCAGCCGCGCAATCGCCGCGTCGACATCCGGTTCCGGGAACCCGCGCCGGACGAGCCGCTGCCGCAGCTCCCGCGTCGCGTACGCCCGAGCCCCCAGCATGAGGAGCGCCCGTTCGTACGGGTCCCCTCGCGCGGGCCGCCGACGGTCACTCATGGATGCCGCTTCGTGCTCGCCGCTGGCCCGGATGCGACAGGACCGGACGGTCGCGCGGCGCGCGGCACGGGGATCCGGGCCCCGCCCGACGCACATCGCTTCCGCCCGGCCCCACCATGTCGGCCGGCAGCCGCAGGCACCCAGGTCGTGCGATCGATCGGCGCCCTAGAGTTCCTCCCCCGCCACCTCGGCCCCGTCGGCACCAGCACCGGTATCGCTCCGCATGCCGAGCACCGCCTTGACCTTGTCCTCCACCTCCGCCCGCAACGTCGGATTGTCCCGCAGGAACATCTTCGCGTTCTCACGGCCCTGCCCGATGCGCTGCGACCCGTAGCTGTACCAGGCGCCCGACTTTTCGATGATGCCGCTCTCCGCGCCGATATCGACCAGGAGCGAGGTATGGCTGATCCCCTCGGCGTACATGATGTCGAACTCGGCCTGCTTGAAGGGGGGCGCGACCTTGTTCTTCACGACCTTGACCCGCACGTGCGAGCCGATCACATCCTCCTTCTCCTTCACGGGCCCGATCCGGCGGATGTCGAGACGAACGGAGGCGTAGAACTTGAGCGCCTTCCCTCCCGTCGTCGTCTCGGGATTGCCGAACATGACGCCGATCTTCTCGCGTAGCTGGTTGATGAAGACCACGGCCGTCTTGGACCGGGCGATGGCGCCGGTCAGCTTCCGGAGCGCCTGACTCATGAGACGCGCCTGGAGCCCGACATGGGAGTCGCCCATCTCCCCTTCGATCTCGGCTTTCGGCACCAACGCGGCCACCGAGTCGATCACCACCACGTCGACCGCGCCGGAGCGCACCAGGATCTCGCAGATCTCGAGCGCCTGCTCCCCCGTGTCGGGCTGCGAGATCAGGAGATTCTCGACGTCGACCCCGAGCTTCTTCGCGTACTCGGTGTCGAGGGCATGCTCGGCATCGATGTAGGCCGCCACACCACCGGCCCGCTGCGCGTTGGCGACGACGTGCAGGCAGAGCGTCGTCTTCCCGCTCGACTCGGGTCCGTACACCTCGGTGATGCGGCCGCGCGGGATCCCGCCCACGCCGATCGCCGCATCGAGGTTGATCGCCCCCGTCGAGATCGACTCGACGCGCACACGCGGGGCGTCGGGGCCCATCTTCATGATGGAGCCCTTGCCGCAGCTCTTCTCGATCTGCGCGATCGCGAGATTGAGCGCCTTCTTGCGGTCGTCTTGCACGGTCGAAACGGCCATTACCCGCCCCTGTTAAGCGTGGAATATAGTACCCGAACAAAATACGAAGCCGGCAGCATCAAATCAACGCGACGCGTCGGCCTGGAAGGCGTTCTCGACATGACTTATACGGATGAGGCCGGCTCGCAACCCGACCCCGATCACGTCGAACCGGTACTCTGCCCCGGGCACGCCGAAGCGGTCGACCCAGATCACGGCCGCCCGGTAGAGGTGACGCCGCTTCCGCCGGTCGACCGCGGTGACCGGCTCGCCGAACCCCAGGCCGCTCCGGGTCTTGACCTCCACAAAGGCGATCGTCCGATCCCGCCGGACGATGAGGTCGATGTCCCGGTGCCCGACTCGGAACCGCCGCGCCAGCACCCGCCACCCGGCCCGGACGAGCCACCGTTCGGCCATCCGCTCCCCGAAGACGCCCAGCTCCTGCGCGCCCGTGGTCACGCACGCCAGCCTAGCCACGAGACCGCGGTTCACCGCATCGCCGCCACGCCAGATCGAGCGGCCAGACGCGTCGAGCGACACGGGGCGGCGGCCCCGGTCAGCCCCGCGCCGCCGGGGCTCCCTCCGGTCGCTTGCGAGCGACGACGTGCACCGAGTCGACGAGCAGCGACTCGAAGGACGGTGCGCGGCGCCTGAAGGTGCCGGCGTGCTCGGCGATGAGCGCGGCGTGCCACCGGTTGCGAGTCTCCCGGTACCGCACCACCGGGACCGCCGCCGCGTGCCGCCGGAAGACTGCCCGGAAACGCTCGATCGAGTAGTCGTTCACCCAGGGTGGGGCGACCGGCCGGCCCCGGCGGCGGAGGTACTCGAGGACGTCCGCCTCCTCGAACAGCACGGTCACGTACGGGATGCCGATCTGCTTGTAGAGGTGAGCGCCGTGCGGCGACCAGCGGAGCGCGCCGAACGCGATCGAGAGAACGCCACCCGGGCGCAGCACCCGCACGATCTCGTCGAAGGTCGCGGCCGGGTCGGGGAGGTGCTCGAAGACGTTGAAGCTGTACACGAGATCGAACGACGCGTCAGGGAGCTGAAGTCTGGTCGCGTCCATCTCCCGCACCGTGACTCCGGCCGCACGCGCCCGTGCGTCGGTGCGACTGGTATCGATGTCGACCGCCGTCACCCGACATCCCCCGGCCGCGAGCGCGCAGGCCGTCATCCCGTCGGCGGATCCGATCTCCAGGATCGCCCGCCCGCTCCGAGCGTACGGCGCCAGCTGCGCGGCGCGCTCGTGACCCCGCGCCGCCAGCGCATCCGGCGAGTAGCCATAGGCGGACTCGCGGACGGGGTAGCGCCGGGCCAGGGGTTCGATCCGGCTGGCGTCGAGCGGACCCGAGGGGGGTGCCTCGCTCCACCGGCGCCGGGCGCGGGCGACCTGCACGCGACACCAGAGAGCCCTGATCCCCGCCCGCGCGGGGCCCGGCACGGTGCGGGCGATCCCCCTCGATGCCGCGCCGAGCCCGTCGCTCACGCGCCGCTCACCGGGCGCTCACCGGGCGCTCACCGGGCGCTCACCGGGCGCTCACCGGGCGCTCCCCGCGGGCCCACCCCGCGCTCACGCGCCGCGACCGCAGATGCGCGGGAGGTCCTCGAGCCCGACGAGCACGTCGCGGGGCTTCGAGCCGTCCTGCGGCCCGAGCACGCCGGCCGCCTGGAGCTGATCGATGATGCGCGCGGCGCGGCCGTAGCCGACTTTGAGCCGCCGCTGGAGCAGCGAGGTCGAGCCCTGCTGGTGGTGGATGACCACTTCCGCGGCCTCGCGGAAGAGGAGGTCGCGCTCCCCGGGACGGCCCCCCTCCTCGCCGTCGCCCCCGGCCTCGGCCTGCTCGGCCTCACGCCGGCGCACCTGCTCGAGCACGTCCTCCTCCGGCACGGCAGCCGCGGCGGCGGCTTGCTCGAGCCGCCAGGCCTCGCGCTGCGCCCCATACCACCTGATCAGCCGCTCGGTGTCCTCGCCCGTGATGTAGGCGCCCTGAAGGCGCGCCGGTTCCGACTTCCCGGGCGGGATGAAGAGCATGTCGCCGTTCCCGAGGAGTGACTCGGCGCCGATGCCGTCGAGGATCGTGCGACTGTCGACCTGCGACGCCACCCGGAACCCGATCCGGCTCGGGAAGTTGGCCTTGATCAGTCCGGTGATGACGTTCACGCTCGGGCGCTGCGTCGCCAGGATCAGGTGGATGCCGATCGCGCGCGCCTTCTGCGCCAGCATCGCCAGCGGGGTCTCGATCTCCCCCTGCACCGTCATCATGAGGTCCGCGAGCTCGTCGATCACGACGACGATGTACGGCAGCACGCCGCCCCGGTACGTCCGTTCCTCGAATGCCACGTCGGGTTGGGCGGCGGTCTGGAGGGTGGCCCCGTCGCGCAGCCGCTGATTGAACTCCTGGACATTGCGACAGCCGTTCGCCGCCAGGAGCTCGTAGCGGTCCTGCATCTGCATCACCGCCCATTTGAGGACCGTCGCGGCGTCGCGGTTGTCGGTGATGACTTTGTGCCGGAGATGGGGCAGCTCGTTGTACACCGAGAGCTCGACCATCTTCGGGTCGACCATCAGGAACCGGAGTGTCTCGGGCGTGTGCCGATAGACGAGGCTCGTGATGAGCGTGTTGACGCAGACCGATTTCCCCGACCCGGTCGCGCCGGCGATCAGCAGGTGCGGCATCTTGGCGAGATCGGCGACCACGGGCCGCCCCTCGAGGTCCTTCCCGAGCGCGATGGGGAGCGCCGCCCGCGCGCTCTGAAACTCGCGGGATTCCACCAGCTCGCGGAAGGTCACCACTTCGGCAGTCGGATTCGGGACCTCGACGCCGACCGCCCCCTTGCCGGGGATCGGCGCCACGATGCGGATGCTCGGCGCCCGCATCGCCAGCGCCAGGTCGTTGGCCAGGGTCGCGATCTGCCGGACTTTGACACCGGCCGCGGGCGCGATCTCGAACTGCGTCACCACTGGCCCGGTCGTCCGCCCGACCAGGTCCCCCTCGACCCGGAAGGTGCGAAGCGCGTCGAGCAGCTTCACGCCCATCGCGTCCAGCTCGCGGCGCCCGACGTCGACGTTGCGCGGCGGGGGCGGCGTCAGCAGGTCGACCGGCGGGAGCACCGCCGCCGCGGCGTCGACCGCGTGCGTCTCGTGCGCGGGGCCGTCGGCGTCCCGCTCGGCGTCACCCGCCAGCAGGTCGGCCAGACTCCCCAGCCGCTTCCGCTTGCGGCGACCCCTGCCCTCGGCCGGGTCGCCGTCCGGCCCGCCCTCGGCGCGCGCGCCGGCGTCCGCGGGAGTCACGGCCGGCATCTCCGCCGCGCTCGGCGCGAGCGCGACGGCCGGTAGCCCGCGGCCGGCGGCGTCCGACGGCTGCGGGTCCGCGGCGCCGCGACGCTCGCTCGTGCCCGGGCGCGCCGCGCGCGGCCCCGGCCCCACCACGACCCGCAGCGGGTTCCAGGCCAGGGTCGCCACCGTCAGGGCACTCACACCGAGCGCGAAGATGATCCAGGCCCCGACGGTGCCGAACGCGACGACGAGATAGAAGGCCGCCAGGCTTCCCCACATGCCGGCGAGCCCGCTGATCTCTCGCCGCCCGCCGGTGGCGAGCGCCGCGCCGATGGGCACGAGGAGGACGAGTCCGGCGAGAAAGACCAGCCACGATCGGTCGGCGGCTGCGCGCAGCCGGCCGAAGAGTCGGAGCGCGTGCACGGCCGGCAGGAGCGGCAGCAGCACGGCCGCCGGCACCCCGAGGGTGAAGAACAGCGACGCACGCAGGCAGGAGCCGACCGGTCCGAAGATCCCGCCAGCGGCCGCGCAGCCGGTGCTGGACGCACCGGGGCCGAGCGCGCCGCGGGGCGCGGCAGCGAGCGCGCCAGCCAGGAAGACCGCGAACAGGAGCAGCGCGGATCCCGTCAGCTCGCGCTTGACGTGAGGTGGCAGCGACGTGCGCGTCTCGGACCCACCCACCGGTCAGCGCTCCCGCTCCGGTCCCAACTTGGTGATCTGGCGTTCCTGGTAGATCGGCACCACCGGGTACGAGTCGATCGCCGCGCACCAGTCGAGGTCCGCGGCGAAGCCCGCGGCCGCGAGCGCCTGCCCGTGCTCGGCGTCCGCGAACAGCTCGTTCAGGTGGGCTCCGTACCGCTGATCGAGGACCATGCACGCGCGCCCCGCATCGTTGACGACCACGCCCGGCAGCGGCTCGACGATCGCGCGCACGTAGCGTCCCGCGCAGGCCACGTCCTCGAGCGCGAGCTGCCGCTCGCGCCCGGCGCAGATGATCGTGACGTCGGTCCCGCCGCGCAGGGCCGCCCGCAACATCGCGACGACCGGCGAGAAGTTCACGAACGACGCGATCACGACGTCGCGGGCGCCCTGCACGGACAGGAGGGCCGCCGTGCCGTTGGTGGTCGTGAAGAGAATCGTCTTCCCCTCGACGGCGTCGCGCGTGAACTCCGCCGGCGAGTTTCCCAAGTCGAAGCCCGGGATCGCGCGCATCCGCCGCTCCCCCGCCAGCCGCACGTCGGCGCGCTCGAACGCCTTCGAGCGGAGGACCGCTTCCTCGGCGCTCTCGAACGGGATGATCGCCTTGGCACCGTGCGCGAGCGCCACCGCGATCGAGGTCGACGCGCGCAACACGTCGATGACGGCCACGACCCGCCCGGCGACCTCGGCTCCCCCGCTTCCCGGCTGCACTGCTCCCACGACGACATCCGCGCGCACGACACCCCCTCTCTCCGTGGTCCGACCGCCGCCGGCTACGCCACCGCGGCCGGAACGGGCTCCTTCATCAGCTCGGGCTCGCGCTCGAGGAACTTGGTGTCGACCTCACCGGCCATGAAGCGCGGGTTGGCCATCACCCGCGCGAGGAACGGGATCGTCGTCGGGATGCCTTCGATGATGAAGCTCTCGAGGGCGATCTGCATCCGGCGGAGCGCCTCCTCGCGGGTGCGCCCCTCGCAGATCAGCTTCGCGAGCAGGGAATCGTAGTACGGCGGGACCGTATACCCCGCGTAGACGTGCGTGTCGAGCCGCACACCGGGCCCGCCGGGCGGGTGAAAGACGGCGATCTTGCCCGGGCACGGTTGAAAGTTCCGCGCCGGGTCCTCGGCGTTGACGCGACACTCGATGACGTGGCCCCGCGGCGCCGGCAGCCCCCGCACCGAGAGCCGATCCCCGGCCGCCACGCGGATCTGCTCCTTCACCAGGTCGACGCCGGTCAACATCTCGGTCACCGGATGCTCGACCTGGATCCGCGTGTTCATCTCCATGAAGTAGAACGAGCCATCGGTATCGAGCAGCATCTCGATCGTGCCGGCACCGGTGTAGCCGATCGACGACGCGCCCCGCACCGCCGCCTCACCCATCCGCGCCCGCAGCTCGCGGTCGACCGCCGGGCTCGGCGCTTCCTCGATCAGCTTCTGGTGTCGCCGCTGCACGGAGCAGTCGCGCTCACCCAGGTGGATCACCGTCCCGTGCGTGTCGCCCAGGATCTGGAACTCGACGTGACGGGGGCGGGCGAGGTACTTCTCGACGTACACTTCACCGTTCCCGAACGCCGACAGCGCCTCCGACCGCGCGAGCTGGAAGGACCGGCCGAAATCCTCCGGGTCCCGTGCCACCCGCATCCCTTTGCCGCCGCCGCCGGCCGCGGCCTTGATGATGACCGGGAAGCCGATCTCCCGCGCGAGCGTCAGGGCCTCGTCGGCATCGTCGACCGGACCGGGGCTGCCGGGAATGATCGGCACACCGGCAGCAGCCATCGCGTTCCGGGCGGCCGCCTTGTCGCCCATGACGCGGATCTGGGCCGCCGTCGGGCCAATGAAGACCACGTTCGACGCGGCACAGGTCTCGGCGAACTCCGCGTTCTCGGCGAGGAAGCCGTACCCCGGGTGGATCGCGTCCGCGCCAGTGATCTCGGCGGCCGCGATCAGGCGCGGGATGTTGAGATAGGAGTCACGCGACGGGGGAGGGCCGATGCAGACGTCGTCGTCGGCAAAGCGCACGTGCAACGAGTCGCGGTCGGCTTCCGAGTAGACGGCGACCGTCTGGAGCCCCAGCTCCCGACACGCCCGGATGACCCGCAGCGCGATCTCGCCGCGGTTGGCGATGAGGACCTTGTTGAACACGAAGGGAAACTAAGGCCCGGAGGGGTGGGCCGCAGCCGCGCGAGGCCCTCGGCGCGCTAGACGCCGCGCCACCCGCTGCCCGCGCAAACGCCGCTACGCATTCGTGTCGGCCTGGAAGGCATCCCAGGACGTATCACTCGACCCCGCGACCCCCTGCACCCGGAGGGCGAACTCGCTCGGGTTCGTGGCGTAGAAGATCGCGTTCTCGTACGAGATCACGCCCTTCGTGTACCACTGCATCAACGACTGGTCGAAGCTCTGCATCCCGTACTGGAGCGTGCCCTCCTTGATGAGCTCCGGGATGTTGAGCGACTTGGTCATGTCGCGGATGTTGTCGCGGACCGCCGCCGTGTTGATCAGCACCTCGCAGGCCGGAACCCGCCCCGGCTTGTCCTTGCGCGGAACGAGTCGGAGCGAGACCACGGCCGCGAGGGCCGTCGACAACGAGAACCGCACCTCGGCCTGCTGGTGCGGCGGGTAGAAGGAGAGCACGCGGTTGATGGTCTGCGTCGCGTCGGTCGTGTGCAGGGTCGAGAACACGAGGTGTCCGGTGTCGGCCGCCTTGAGTGCCGTGTCGAGCGTGTCGAGATCCCGGATCTCGCCGAGCAGGATCACGTCCGGGTCCTGCCGGAGCACGCGGCGCAGCGCCTGGGCGAAGCTGCCGGTGTCGGTGCCGACTTCGCGCTGGTTGATGTGACAGTTGATGTCGCGATGCAGGAACTCGATCGGATCCTCGATCGTGATCACGTTCGCGTGCCGCTGCTCGTTGATGTACTGGATCATCGCGGCCAGCGCGGTCGACTTGCCCGAGCCGGTGATCCCGGTGACGAGCACGAGCCCGCGCGGCCGGAGCGAGATCGCCTCGATCACCTTGGGAAGGTTCAGCTCCTCGATCGTGCTCGTCTGATACGGAATCGAGCGCAGGGCGTAGGCGATCGTCCCGCGCTGCTGATACACGTTGACGCGGAAGCGGCCGATGCCCGGCACACCGATCGCGAAATCCGCCTCCTTGTGCTCGGCGAACTCCTTCACCTGGCGCGGCGACATGACCTGCTCGGCCAGGAACTTCAGGTCCTCGGGACGCATCGCGGCGTGTGCGAGTGGCGTGAGCTCACCCTGAACCCGCAATGTCGGTGGCCGGCCGACCTTGAGGTGAAGGTCGGAGGCGTTCTGCCGGACCATCTCCTGGAGGATCGCCTTGAAGTTGAACGGCGCCGCGGCGGCCGCGCCCGCCGTGCCCGCCGTGCCCGCTGGCGTCGTGGCCGTCTGGGGTGCCGCGGGGGCACTCGTCGTCGGCGCGGCCGCCGTGACGACGGGCTGCGGGACCCGGGCCTCGTGGTCGTTGCCGGCCGCGCTCAGGACGCTGCTCGAGGGTGATCCGGTGATCGTCTCTGACATGGTTGCTGCTCTCTCCCGCCGGTCGCCGGCACCCTACCCGTTCGGCTCGATCCGGAACAACACCTGCCCGTACTCGACCGGGTGGGCGTCCTGCACGAGAACCTCTCGCACCGTTCCGCTGAACTCGGACTCGATCTCGTTCATGATCTTCATTGCCTCGATGATGCAGACGATCTGCCCCTTGGCGATGCGGGTCCCGTCGGACACGAAGGGCTTGGCGCCCGGCTCGGCCGCGGCATAGAACGTCCCGACCATCGGCGACTTGACCTCCAGCAGCTTCGGCCTGGCCTCCGCTCTGGCCTCACCGCCACCCGCCCCCCCGGCTCCGCCACCCCCGCCCCCTCCTGCCCCACCCCCTCCGGCCGCGTCCGGATAGGCCGACACCCCCTCGCCGGGGGTGAGGCGCGGCACGGCCGGCATGAGTGCCGGCATCGGGACCGGTGTGGCCACCGGCACGGCTCCGCGCTGGGTCGGCGACTTGGAGATGCGGATCTTCATCCCCTTGTCGGTCGAAATCTCGATCGAATCGACGGTCGATCCGTCGAGGATCTCGATCAGTTTTTTGACGTACCGGAGATCGATCATAAAGATGGAGGAGGGTGCCGTCGGGTCACGTCAGGTGACCCCGAGCCGCCCCGCGGCGGACGTCCGTCCGGACCGCCGCACGGCGATCAGTCGATGACCAACAGGTCCCGCGGAAAGCGGGTCAGCACGTCGGTGCCCGTCGCGTCCAGGTGCACGTCATCCTCGATGCGAACGCCGCCCCAGCCAGGGCGGTAGATCCCCGGTTCGATCGTCACGACAGCCCCCGCGGCGAGCACGGCGTCGGCGGTCCGTGAGAGGCGCGGAGCCTCGTGCACCTCGAGCCCCAGCCCATGCCCCAGGCTGTGCCCGAACGCCTCCCCGTAGCCGCGGCGATCAATGTACTCACGCGCGACGGCGTCGGCATCCCTGCCCCGCATCCCGGCCCGAACCTGCGCCGTCGCCAGCTCGTTGGCGCCCCGGACCACCTCGTACACCTCGCGCTGCTCCCCGTCGGGCGGTCCGATGGTCACCGTGCGGGTCACGTCGGAGCAGTAGCCGCCGACCGATGCCCCGAAATCCAGCAGGAGGAAGTCGCCACGAGCCACCGCGCGGCGCGAGGTGGCGGCGTGCGGCAGCGCCGAGCGCGGCCCCGAAGCGACGATCGTCGGGAACGGGAACGCCTCCGACCCCTCCTCCCGGAGCGCGCGCTCCAGCATCCCGGCGATCGCCAGCTCCGTCTGGCCGGCCCGGACGTCGGCGAGGGTTCGTGCGAGGGCCCGGCCGGCCACGTCCGCGGCGTCCCTGATCCGCGCCAGCTCGTCCGCGTCCTTCCGCTCCCGCAATCCTTCCACCAGATCGACCGTCGGACGCCACTGCCACCGGGTGGCCCCGCTCCCGCCGACCGCGGCCGGGCCGGCCCCGTCCAGCAGGCGCTGGAAATCCCGGTGCAGGAGGTGCGCCGACTCGAAGCCGACCACCTCGACGTACGCGAGCGACGGGAGGTGCTGCCAGAGCGCGCTCCACAGGCTCTGCGACTCGATGATCACGCGCGCGAGGTCCCCGACCTCGTCGGCCGCCTGCGTCTGGTACCGGAAGTCGGTCACCACCAGCGCCTCGCCGCGCACGCTCACGAACGCGAGTCCGCTCGATCCCGAAAACCCCGTGATGTAGCGGATGTTCGGCGCACTCGTGAGCAGCAGGCCGTCGAGCCCGGCCCTCGCGATGACGTCGGCGAGCGCCGCGATGCGCGCGGGCCGCCGGTCAGCCACGGCCGCTGCGCGCGCCGGCCGCCGGTGCGCGTGCGGGGCGGGCCGCCGGTCCGCTCGCGCCCGAGAGCAGATCCACCAGCCCGCGCAGCGCCAGCTCGTACCCCGCAGCGCCGAACCCACACACGACCGCCCGCGCGGCGGGCGCGAGCATGGAGTGGCGACGCTCCGGCTCGCGCGCGTAGATGTTCGTCAGGTGTACTTCGACGAACGGGAGCCCCACGGCGGCCAGCGCGTCGCGAATGGCGAGGCTCGAGTGGCTGTACGCTCCCGCGTTGACGATCGCCCCGGCCGCCGAACCCCGGAGTGCGTGAATGGCGTCGATCAGCTCGCCCTCGCCGTTTCGTTGCACGAAGGACAGCTCGGCCCCGATCTCCTGCCCCAGCGCGCGGAGGCGCTGCTCGATGTCGGCGAGTGTCGCGCTGCCGTAGAGCGCGGGCTCCCGGGTGCCGAGCAGGTTGAGATTCGGTCCGTTGAGGACCGCGATCCTCATTTCTTCTTCAGTCCGGCGAGCCAACTGCTGAACTGCTCCGCGTCGCTGGCGCTCTCGAGCGACTCCGCCCCGCCGTCGGACGGTGACCCGCCCGGACTGGTGGTGCCGTCGCGGAAAAACTGATCGAAGGAGAAGGCGCCGGGCTCTCGGCGCGACGGCTCCGCCGTGGCCGACTCGCCGAAGATCTGATCGAGCGAGAGCTCCGCCGGGGGCTTCGGCGGCCGCGCGGGTGCCAGCGGCGGCTGGGCGGCCGCGACGTGCGTCGGCCCTCCGAACGCGCTCGAGAGCGTCGCTGCCGCGTGCTCGGACTCCGGGGCGGGCGGCTCGGAGAAGAGGATGTCGACCGACCCCGTTTGCATCGGCTGCCGCTCGGCGACCGTGCCCGTGGACCCGCCGTCGCCGCTCGCCTCACCCTCCGATCCCGACCCCCAATCCCCACCGGGCTCACGCGAGTCGGCGGCCAGGGGGATCGCGGGCGGCTCGATGCGCGGTGGCCCGGCCGGCGCAGGGTCCGATGCCATGTCCGGCGCGATGTCCCGTGCCGTGCTCCATCCGGTCTCCGGCGGTACCTCCTCGCCCCCACCCTCCATGCCCCCCGTGACCACCCACGGCGGCATGTGCCCGCCCTGGACGCCATCGATGGCATCGTCCCGGCTGATCAGCGGGTCGCGATCGGCGACCATCGGATGATCCCCGTCGGCCGCCGTCTCGCCACTCGCGAACCGCTCGGCGGGTGGGTCGCTCGGCGGAGGCGGGGCGCTCGGCAGCTCGGACTCGCTCGTCCTGGGCGCGGGCCGGCGGGTGGCCAGCTCACCGAAGAAGGCCCGGATCGAGTGCGTCGACGGGGCACGGTCTCCCGGCTGGGCGCCGGACGTCACGGAGTCCGAGCCGCCGAGCCCCGACCGCATGCTCCGCTCGAGCTGGTCGATGCGCTCCCGCAGCATCGTATCCGCCGGGTGCTGCGCCGCCAACTGCCGATAGACGTTCAGCGCCTCGTCGTGAAAGCCCTGCTGGAGGTACAGCTCCGCCATCGTCTCGGTGACGAACGCGGCCGGGGTCGGGTCGAGCGGCGGGGGCATGACGCCCGAAAACGGCGGGGCCGCTCCGGCTCCCGCGTCCGTGGCGCCCCCCGGCACCGGCGGGGAGAGCTCCATCATGTCGACCCCCGCGGTGCCGCTCACGACGTCGAGGGTCCCACCGCTCTCGTGGGCCGACGCGTCCATGACTGAAGTCGCGCTCCGCTCCCTGGGCGGCGGCTCCGCCGCCGGGACGGACTCCCGTGCGGTCGCCGCGGGCGCGAGATGTGGCCAGTCGTCGCCCAGCATCGCCGGCGGCGGTGGCGGTGGGATCTGGTCCAACGCGCCGATGAGCGGGGCGCTCGGTGCCGGTGGGGTGTCGCCGCCACCTGCGCTGGCATCGGCACCGGTTGCCGCGCCGTTGGACTCCGCCGCGCCCGCTCCGGTCGCGAGGAGTTCGGGGGGCAACTCGAGCGTGCGCTCGGGGTTGAGGTCGGCCCAGCTCATCCCCGCCTGGTCGGACACGCCGGCCCGGCCGTTCGTGCCGTCGGCTGCGTCGAGCGACGCCAGGAGTGCCGTCACTTCGTCGTTGCGGGGGTCCGCGTCGAGGACCCGCTGGTACCAGCTTCGCGCCGCCACTGTCTCGCCACGCGACGCGGCGATGTCACCCAGATGGCGGAGCGCGATCAGGTTCTCGGGATCCAGGGCCAGCGCGGCCTCGAACACGCCCCGGGCTTCATCGTGCTCGCCGGTCTCGAAGAGGGCCTGTCCGAACACGATATGCCCGCTCATGTGCGCGGGTTGCTGGGGCACGTAGGTCCGACAGATCGAGATCGCCTGCTCGAGATCCCCCGCTTTGCGATACTCGTTCGCGAGGGGCGCGAAATAGCGGCGGGGATTCTCGTTGAACTTCTTTTCGAGTTCCTCAATCCGGGGGGAGCTGGCCATCGAGTGCCCTCGGGTGCGCCGCGCACCGGGCGGCCGCGGACGGGGGAAGATACTGTTCGAGGACGATCGACGTCAATCGACGTGACAGCAGAAGTGTCGCGGTCTCTTGACCTTAGCCCTTCGCGGCCGGTAGCTTGCGCGCGGCGCATCGGCGCCCCGTCGCGGCTCCAGGAAGCGATCTGGCGGGCCGCGGTCCATCCAAAGCGACTGTCGAAGGAGTCCGCGCTGTGTTGCAAACGATGCGGAGCGCTGCCAAGTACATCTGGGTCATCATCGCGGCGTTCTTCATTCTCGGCTTTCTCGTCTACCAGACCTCCGGCCTGTCCGGGGGTCGCCCGACGGCCACCTCATCGATTGCGACGGTCAACGGCAGGGATATCCCGGTCGCGGAATGGCAGCGCGTCCTGTCGCAGCGGTCGGCCGAAGCGAACCAGCGCCTGGGACGTCCGCTGACGCTCGATGAGCAGAAGCAGCTCGAGGATCGGACGTTCGATGAGCTCGTCGCCAACATCCTGCTCGACCAGGAGCTGGCCCGCCGGCATATCGGGGTCTCCGACGCCGAGGTGATCGAGGCCGCGCGCACGAGTCCGCCGCCCGAGCTCATGAGCGCGCCGCAGCTCCAGACGGACGGACGGTTCGACCAGCAGAAGTACCTGCGGTTCCTGACGAGCCCGATGGCCAAGCAAAACGGGATGCTGAACGGCCTCGAGGCGCTCTACCGACAGGACATCCCCCGGGAAAAGCTCTACGAGCAGGTGGCCTCGGGCGTGTACGTGACCGACCAGCTCCTCTGGAACCTGTGGCACGACACACACGACACGGCGCAGATCTCGTACGTGCGCTTCGCCCCGGACTCGGCGCGCCTGGCCGCCGCCTCGGTGACCGACGCCGAGCTTCGCGCCTACTACGACAAGCATCGGGAGGAGCTGACGCGAAAGGGGCAGGCCGTCGTCTCGCTGCTCGTCATCCCCCGCGTGATCTCGCACGCCGACAGCGCCGCGACACTGGCGCACGCCGTCGCGCTCCGTGACTCGATCGAGAAGGGCGCGAGCTTCACCGACGCGGCCAAACGCGAGTCGTCCGACTCGGCTTCGGCCGTCAACGGCGGGTCGCTCGGCTGGGGAAAGCGCGGCCGCTTCGTTCCCGAGTTCGAGGCGGCAGCCTGGGCGCTCAAGCCGGGCGAGGTCTCTCGTCCCGTGCTCACGCCGTTCGGCTATCACCTGATCAAGATGGACCAGCGGCAGGGGGACTCGGCGCTCTTCAGTCACATCCTGCTGCGCATCCAGCAGAGCGACTCGTCGGCCGAGCGGGTGAACGCACGGGCCGACTCCCTCGAGCGGGCGGCGGCCCAGGCGGAGGTGCCGGCGCAATTCGACCGGGCGGCCACGGAGCTGCACCTCACGCCGATCTCCGCCCATGTGACCGAGGGCGTGCCACTCTTTGCGGACGGCCGGCAGATCCCGAGCGTCGGCACGTGGGCCTTGGGCGGCGCCACGCCGGGCGAGACGAGCGAGTTGTTCGACGCGCCCGACGGCTACTACCTCGCGCGCCTCGACTCCCTCACGCCGGGCGGGCTTCCCTCGTTCGAGCAGGACAGGGCGACGCTCCGACGACTCGTGGCCCAGGAGAAGGCGCTCGACGCGATCGCGGCCGGTCCGGCGCGGGAGTTCGCGTCCAAGGCGGCCGCGACCTCGCTCTCGGAGGCGGCCAAGGCGGCGAAGCTCACGGTGACGACGTCGCCGCCGTTCACACCGACGAGTTACGTGCCGGAGATCGGTCGCATGAACGAGGTCGTCGGGGCGGCGTTTGCCCTGCCGGTCGGCGCCGTGAGCCTGCCGGTCGAGGCGGCGAGCAGCGTATACGTCCTCCACGTGGACCGGCGAGTCCCGGCCGATAGCGCCGCCTGGCTCAAGCAGAAGGCCACGCAACGCCAGACGGTCGTCCGCGACCTTCAGCGCCAGCGCGTCGAGGAGTTCCTGACCGATCTCCGCGAGGTGGCCAAGATCACCGACAATCGCAAGGTGGTCGAGGCCGCCGCCCGCCGCGCCACGACGTAGGCGCCCCGTCGACCGGCGTCGCCGCGTCGATCAGCCGAGCAGGCGCTTCGGATCCTGTCGCGACGGGTCGTCCCGGACGGCCGGCGTCGAGAAGTCCTGACGCGTCGTCGGGGGGGTCATCCGATCGGTTTCCGGCGCATCGCGCAGCGCCGACGTCCCGCGTGCGGCGCGGTCCGGATCCGCCAGGTTTCGCTTGAACTCGCGAATGCCCTTCCCCATCGACCCCGCGAGCTCGGGAATCTTCCGCGCGCCGAACAGCAGCACGACGATGAAAACGATGAGTAGGAGCTTCTCGAAGCCGATCTCACCAAACATGGGAGCGCCTCCCGTTGGACGGCCGAGGACCGGTCCGGCCCCGGATCAGAAAAGTGAGCGCGCGATCAGGTACGCAACGAGCACTCCCACGAGGCTCAACAGACACACATCGAGCGCGAGCGGGCCGAGGCCAAATCGTAAGATAACGAGATCGAGCTGAAACGGGCCGAACGTCGGCGTGACGCCCGTCGTGAGGAACTCCTTCACCGCGCCGGCCGGCAGGAAGCGTCGGGCGAACTGCGTCATGAACCCGCCGACGATGAACCCACACGCGAGTACCACCGCGTGGAACAGCGGCCGGTGCCTCGATGACCCTCGCGGCGGCATCAGCGCCGATCCGGACCGGCGGCCGACGCCCGTCGGTCCCCGGCGCCCGGGGCGTGTCCGACGACGCTCATGAGCGGCGCTCCAGCACGTACGTCAGCGCGTCGTAGAGCGCACCTCGGGCGGGCGTCGGCGGCAGTTCGGCGAGCGCCTCCTCCGCCTCCTGGGCGAGCGTCTCGCTCCGATGCCGGGCGTACGCGAGCCCGCCGTGGGCCTCCGCCAGCGCGATGATCTCCTGGATGTCGCCGTCCGTGCTCGTCTCGGCGGCGAAAAAGGACTCGACGCGGCCACGCGCCGCCGAGTCCATGGTCCGCAATGCGGCAATGAGCGGCAACGTCATCTTCCGCTCCCGGAGATCGAGCCCGCTCGGCTTCCCTGTCTCCTCCTGGTCCGCCGTGTAGTCGAGCAGATCGTCGACCACCTGGAACGCCATCCCGAGGCGCAGGCCATAGCGGGACAGCGCCGGTCGATGCTCGGGTGCGCCACAGAGCGCGCCGAGCGTACACGCGGCCCAGAACAGCGACCCGGTCTTCGCCTCGATCAGCGCCTCGTAGTCGCGTTCGGTGAACTCGAGCGGATCCCCGCTGGTGAGCTGGAGCAGCTCGCCCCGCGTCATCTGCACCGAGGCGTCCGTGAGCACGCGCAGGGCGTCCAGGTCGCCCAACCGCGCGAGCTCGCGCAGCGCCCGCAGGTAGAGGAAGTCCCCGGCAATGACCGAGATCTGACTGCTGAAGACCGCGTTCAGCGTCGGCATGCCTCGCCGGAGCACCGAGTGGTCGACCGCATCGTCGTGCACGAGGGTCGCCACGTGCATGAGCTCGAGCACGGCAGCGAGCGTCGTCGCGAGCGGAGCGGGCCGACCGGCAACGGCGTTCGACAGGAGCACGAGCGTCGGCCGGAACAGCTTCCCCTTCATCCCCATGAGGTGCCGGTTGACGCCCCCGATCAGCGGCGAGTCGTCATCGACGATCCGCCAGAGCTCCTGGCGGACGCGCTCGAGATCGCCGAGCACCGGCGCCTGGATGGCCGATAGCGACGGCACGTGCCGGCTCGTGGCGCGCCGCAGCTGCGCGCGGGCGCCATCGCCGGCGGCTGGGAGAGGTGCGCGCATCGTCACCGAGGCGCCCGCTCGAGCATCGCGAGCCGCTGCGCCGCATCACGGAATTCGATATCCACGGCAAATACGCGTTGATAGTAGGCCACTGCGGCATCCCACTGCGTGAGAGCCTCGGAAGCATAGCCAAGAAGATAGAGCACGCCCACCAGTTGGTCATCCGTGACCCCCGGCTCGGTCAGCGCCCGGCTCAGGATCGTCGCGGCGACGCGGTACTGCTCCTTCTCGAGGAAGCACTGCCCCAACGCCTCGTAGGCCCGCGGCCGGTGATGGGGCCCGCGCAGGGCCTTCTGAAACTCGGCGATCGCCTCGTCGACGAGTCCCATCTCCTTGTACGCGACGCCCAGATCGTAATGGCTGTCATGGTCTTCCTCGCCCACATTCTCGGCGATTCCCTGCTTGAACTTCCGCAGCATGTCGGCGAAATCGGCCGCCTCGTCCCCCGTGGGCTGCTCCTGCTCGACCACCATCCGGGTCGACCGCGGCTGCTCCTCGTCGCGAAGCCACTCCCCGAGGTTCACATAGCCGTCGTCCGAGGCCTCGGCCGGAGCCGCCACGGCGGGCGCGGACGGGCGAGCCGGCGCCGCCCGGGGCCGGCCGGCTGCGTCGGGTCGGGGGGCGGCCGGCGGTGACGGGGCGGGGGCAGGGGCGAGGTCTGGCGGCACACCCTGGGGCGGCCCGACCTGCGGCAGGACGGCCTGTGGCCGCGCCAGCTGTGCCGGCACTGCCGGCGGCGCGGCGACCGGCGGCGCTGCCTCGGGCGGGGCCGGGTCACTGATATCGCCGAACGTGCTCAGGGCGGCCTGCGCTCGGGGGTCGCTCGGAGCCAGCTCGAGGACGCGATGGTAGACGGCGCGCGCCTTGTCGGTCTGTCCGGCGCGGAAGAGCGCGTCCGCCAGCTCCAGATACGAGTCCGGGAGGTGCACCCGGTCGTTGCTGCGAAAGGCGTACTCGACGCGCTTCTGGTGGTAGCGGACCGAGTTCGGGTTCAGTCGGATGATCTCATCAGCGACCGCGCGTGCGCCTTCCAGGTCGTGGGCCCGTTCGAGCCCGATCATCGTCGCCTCGAGCGCCTGAAGCCCGCCGGCGTGGTCGCCTGCGTCGAGCAGTGCCTCGGCCAGTCGCCGGCGAAGCTCCCAGTTCTCCGGCTCCGCGATCACCCGTGCCCGTAACGCGTCGAGATCGTCCGCCGAGTCGATGGGGGAATGCGCTGTGGGGCCGGCGGCCCAGCCGACCATGTGCCCCGCGATCGGCGGCTCGCCCGACAGGTCATCGCCCTCCGCGTCGCCCCCCTCACCGTCGGTCGACTCGTCCTCGGGCACGGCGAGCAGCTCCGCGCCACCCACCAGTGGGAGCAGGGTATCCGCAGCCTCCGCCTCGTCCCCGGCCTCGTCCCCGGCTTCGTCCCCAGCCTCGTCCCCGGTCTCGTCCGCCCCGGGGGCCGCCGGCTCCCCGGCGAGCGGCGCACCTTCGTCTGACTCATCCTCGACGGCGAACGGCGCCGGATGCCGCCGGCCGCCGTGCGAGAGGATGTCGACGTCCAGGATGGGGAGGTCGGACAGCCGGTCGTCCTCATCCGGCAGCGGGGAGAGGACGCCGGCACCGTGTCCGAGGTCGGCATCCACGTCGGGGATGATCAGCTCCATCTCGCCGCCCAACGAGAGCATGCTCCCGGCATCGTCAGTCGACAGCTCGGCGAGCGATGGGCTGGCGAGCGCAGGGTCCACGAGCGGCGGCAGCTCGCCGGGCAGAGCGAGATCGTGCGCCGGCGCCTCGATCGCCTGGAGCTCGAGCGGTGTCGCGAGGCGCAGGGCCCCGAACTGTGGGCCGCTCAGCGGGGCGACCCCCGGGAGCCCATGCTCGGCATTGGGCGCGCCGCTCTCCCCCCGACCCTCGTCCGCCGACACGTCGAGCACCGCCGACGTCTCGAAACCGTGCACCGTCCCGGCGGACGATGAGGCCTCGTGCGGCTCGAATCGGTCGAGCCCCTCGACAGTGTCGTTCCCGGCCACGACCGCACTCTCGCCGCCCGGGCCGGTGTCCGGCTCCGCCCCGGCGTTCGGGCCGCTCGGGCGTCGAGCGCTGTCGTCGCTCGGAGTCTCGAGCCCCACGCGCTCGGGCTCCAGCTCCGCCACGGGGGGCGCGTGCGCGACGGGCGGCGGGGGCACCGCCACGCTGGGGCGGGCCGGCGGTCCCGCAGGACCGCGGGCGCCGTGCGCTGCCCCGCGCCCCGGCGCCGGCGCCGGCGGAGCGCCCGGGCGGGGCTTGACCGCCGGCCCGGCGGCAGGCTTCGCCGCCCCGTCGTCCGAGAGGTCGATGAACACCAGACCGGTCGTTTTCCGCCGGCGCGGCCCCTCGCCCGCCTTGGGCTCGGCCGTCGGATCGATCGCCCGCATCCGGTCCACGGTCGCCCGCATCTCGGCCCCGCGACCCTCGGCCTCGAATTTCTCGTACAACAGCTGGAGTTGCTCCAGTGCCTCGCCCTTACGGTCCTTCTTCGACAGCTGATCGGCGAGCATCAGCCGGATGTCGTCCTGGTCCGGGCAGAGGTCCGCGAACTCCTTGAGCGCCCGGAAGGCCTCGTCGAGCTGCCCGGCCGCCTGCATGCGTGCGGCGTACTCGAGGAAGTTCTGCTTCGCGTCGCTGATGAAGCCCTTCTTCGCGCTGATCTTCCCCAGCTTGTAGTAGACCGAGTTTCGACCCGGCGACTGGCGGAGGATCTTGTTGCAGAGGGCGATGGCGTTGTTGAAGAAGCCGCTCTCGGCGTAGAGATCGACCGCCTTCTCGTAGTACGTCATCGCCTCGGCGACGTTGCCCTGACGCATCAGGAGGTCGCCCACGCGGTTGTACAGGGCGACGTCGCCCTCGTCCTCGCCGCCGTCGCTCTCCTCCAGGATCTGGATGTAGAGCTGAAGCGCTTTGTCGAACTGCTTCTTCTGCTCGAACTCGGCGGCTTTCTTCTTGAGCTTCGCTGGGTTCGACATCAGGGCAGGGAGGCGGCGGTCGTCTCGGGGGAGCGCCGGCGCAGCGCCCCCACAGGCACCGCACGGCCGGTCGCACGCACGGGGCGCGGGACGGCCGCCGTCAGGCTCGGCGCCCCGCTGCACAGGAGACTGTTCAAGGTACCGGTAAGTCAAATGGGTGACAAGCTTTGCCCCGCGACCACGTCGCGCGGCACCGCCGATCCCCATACCAGTACGGCAGCTCGCGGATGTCCTCGATGTCGAACAGCGCGAGGTCCGCCGAGAAGCCCGGAGCCAGCTGTCCGACGCGGTCGGCCAACCCCAATGCCGCCGCACCGTTGACCGTCGCGGCCATCACCGCCTCGGCGGCCGAGAGCCGCAGTTGACTCACCCCCAGGGTCAGGATGAGCGGAAAGTTGACCGTCGGGGAAGTCCCCGGATTGAAGTCTGTCGCCAGCGCCACGGCCGCCCCGGCGTCGATGAGGGCGCGGGCGGGGGCCTGGGCCGCCTTACCGAGGAACAGCATCGTCCCCGGCAGGAGGGTCGCCACGGTCGGTGCGGCGGCGAGCGCCGCGATCCCGGAGGCGGAGATCGCCGCCAGATGATCCGCCGATGTGGCCCCCAGCCCGGCCGCGAGCTCCGCGCCGCCGGCCGGCGCCAGCTCGTCGGCGTGCATCTTCAACGCCAACCCGGCCGCGCGCGCCGCCTCGAGCACTCGGCGAGTCTCCTCGACCGTGAAGACCCCCGGCTCGCAGAAGACGTCGGCGAAGCAGGCGAGGCGCCCGGCGACGACGGCCGGCAGCATCTCGCCCACGAGGAGGTCCATGTACGCCTGCCGTCCTCCGGGGGCCGAGCGGTACTCGAGCGGAATCTCGTGCGCGCCGAGCCAGGTCGGCACGAGCCGCAGGGGCGTCGTGGCCGCGAGCCCGGCGATGACACGCAGCGCCTTGAGCTCGTCCTCGATGGTGAGCCCGTAGCCGGACTTGATCTCCACCGTCGTCGTCCCGTACGCCGCCAGACGGGCGAGCCGGGGCCGGGCGAGCGCCAGGAGCTCGTCGCCCGAGCGCCGGCGCAGATCGCGCACCGATGCGTGGATGCCACCGCCGGCCGCGGCGATCGCGAGGTAGTCAGCGCCGGCGGCGCGCTGCTCCTGCTCCTCGTAGCGCGGCCGGCCGAAGATCGCGTGCGTGTGCGAGTCCACGAGTCCCGGCATGAGGACCCCGCCGCCGCACTCGACCCGGTCCGCGTCGGGGTAGCGGCGCTCGAGCGCCGCTCGCGGGCCGACCGCGGCGATCCGCTCGCCCTCGACCGCCACCGCGGCGTCGGTCCGGATGGCGAGGTCGCGCATCTCGCTCCCCCGCCGCGCACGCCCCGGGCCGGCACAGGTGACCACCTGGCCCGCCCCGACGAAGAGCCGCATCACGGGCGAGGCACACGGGCGTCCGCCGCCGCTCGCCTCACGCAATGACGTCGCGGACGCGCGACCACTGCAGCGGCGCCTGGGCCTCCCCACGGCAGGCGTAGAAGCAAGCGTCGCAGGCGATCGGCTCGTAGCGGCGGAAGGCGGTCCAGTGAAAGTCCGTCGGGAAATCCGGGCATCGCTTCACGTGTCCCGTCGGATCGAGATGGATCGTGCGGACTCCACTCCGACACGGACCCTCCAGCTCGCCGCGGGCGTAGCGGGGAATGGCGCGGAGGTAGTGATCCGAGCTCGTGATCACGCCGCGCCGACGCCGCTTGTAGGCGAGGAGCGCCGCGACGGCATCCTCGAGCGCCGGCAGGCGCTCGGGCGCGACCAGCGGGCCGCGGTTGCCGTTCTTGGAGTCGGTATAGAGGCTGAAGTTCACGCCGCATCCGAGCTCCGCGGCCCGGTGGACGATGGGCAGCAGTTGATCCAGGTTGTCGTCGCGGATCACGGTGTTGAAGCGGATGCTGTCGATGCCACGCGCGCGCATCGCCTCGACGGTCCCGAAGATCCGCGCGGTGAGTCCCGGGATGCCCCGCGCCCGATCGTGCCGGCCGTCGAGGTAGTCGAGGGAGACATTGAACTGGTTGACGCCCGCCTCCCAGAGCGACCAGGCGCGCGCCGGCGTCAGGGTGCCACCGTGGGTGATGATCGTGATGTACCTCACCCGGACCGCCGCCGCGACCCCCCGCACGAGGTCCTCCAGGTCACGCCGCAGCGTCGGCTCGCCGCCGGTGAACGTGATCATGAGCGGGTTGAAGTAGCGTGCGGCCGCGGCGAAGCTGTCCACCTCGCTGTGTCGCGCCGCCGGGTCCGTGCGCCAGAAATCACAGAACCCGCACCGCGCGTTGCACCGCTGCGTCACCTCGAAGTGCACGAGGATCGGCCGCTGCCGCGCGGTCAGATACGCGTACTTCGCGATGAACAGCGGCACATGCCAGGGCGCGAACCTCGCGGAGAGCACCGGGGGCGAGACCGGTTCAGTCGCGATCGATCATGGGAAGGTCGAGCCTCTGCGCCCGCGCCGTCGTGCGCGCCTCCTCGTATCCGGCGTCGGCGTGGCGGGCGATCCCGATCCCCGGATCGTTCGTCAGTACGCGCGCCAGCCGCTCGCGCATCTCGGCCGACCCGTCGGCGACAATCACTTGCCCGGCGTGCAGCGAGTTACCGATCCCGACGCCGCCGCCATGGTGCACCGAGACCCAGGACGCCCCGCTCGCCACGTTGAGGAGCGCGTTGAGGATCGGCCAATCGGCGATCGCGTCGCTGCCGTCGCGCATCCCTTCCGTCTCGCGGAACGGCGACGCCACGCTCCCCGTATCGAGATGGTCCCTCCCGATCACGATCGGTGCCGACAGCTCGCCGCGTGCGACCAGGTCGTTCATCGCGACCCCGAACCGTGCCCGCTCCCCCTGTCCGAGCCAGCAGATGCGCGCCGGCAAGCCCTGGAACTGCACCCGCTCGCGCGCCATCGTGAGCCAGCGGCGGAGCGCGTCGTCGTGGGGAAAGAGCTCGAGCGCCAGCGCATCCGTGCGATAGATGTCGTCCGGATCGCCGGAGAGCGCCACCCACCGGAATGGCCCCTTCCCCTGACAGAACAGCGGCCGGATGTACTCCGGCACGAAGCCCGGGATCGTGAACGCGTCGGCGACTCCGGCGTCGAAGGCCACCGTGCGCAGGTTGTTGCCGTAGTCGAAGGTGACCGCGCCACGGCGCCGGAGTTCGAGCATCGCGCGCACGTGCGCCGCCGCCGACGCCGTCGACCGCGCGACGTAGCCGGCCGGATCGTCTCGCCGTAGGGCGGCCGCGTCGGCGAGCGTGAGCCCCGCCGGCACGTACCCGTTCAGCATATCGTGCGCGCTCGTCTGGTCGGTGAGCACGTCGGGTGTGATCCCGCGGCGCACGAGCGTCGGCACGACCTCGGCGGCGTTGCCCACGAGCCCGATCGACAGCGCGGTGCGCGCCTGCTGCGCGGCCGCCGCCCACGCCAGCGCCTGGTCGATATCGTCCGTCATCCGGTCGCAATACCGGGTCTCGAGGCGCTTCTCGATGCGTGCCGGATCCACCTCGACGCCGAGCAGGACGCCACCGTTCATCGTCGCCGCGAGCGGCTGCGCGCCGCCCATCCCGCCGAGGCCGGCGGTGACGACGAGCCGGCCGGCGAGCGAGCCCCCGAAGTGCCGCAGGGCAACCGCGGCGAACGTCTCGTACGTGCCCTGCAGGATCCCCTGCGAGCCGATGTAGATCCACGAGCCGGCCGTCATCTGGCCGTACATCGTGAGGCCCATCCGCTCGAGGCGCCGGAACTCGTCCCAGGTGGCCCAGCGGGGCACGAGGTTACTGTTGGCGATGAGCACACGCGGCGCACCCGCGTGCGTGCGAAAGACCCCCACCGGCTTTCCGCTCTGCACGAGCAAGGTCTCGTCGTCCCCCAGCCGCCGGAGGACGGCGACGATCGCATCGAACGCCTCCCAGCTCCGCGCCGCCCGACCGGTGCCACCGTAGACGACCAGGTCGTCGGGACGCTCGGCGACGGCGGGGTCGAGGTTGTTCATCAGCATGCGCAGCGCGGCTTCCTGCTGCCAGCCACGACAGGAGCGCTCGGTGCCGCGGGGCGCGCTCACGCGCCGGGGACGGGCCTGGGGAGCAGCGTGGGGGGCGGCCGGGGAAACGAGCGTCTCGGACGGTGGGCTCATGCGTCGCTCGTGCGTTCAGTCGGTTGACGGGGGGTCGCCGGGCGGCTGGCGCCGTCGCCCGCACGATGGGGCGGAGTGCGATCGGCCGGCGCCGCCGGATCGCCGGTCACCGCATCGAACCGGCCGTCGGCAATCCCGGCGGCCAGTCGCTCGATGTCCGTGCTCAGGACGCGGTCTCCGGCGAGCGGCGGCACGAGCTCCCGCACCAGCCGGTGTGCGTGCGCGACACCGCGTCCGGGCCGCAGCGGTGCACGGTAGTCGATCCCCTGCGCCCCGCACATCAGCTCGATGGCGAGCACATAGCGCGCATTCTGGAGGACCCGTCGCAGCTTCCACGCCGCGGCCATCGCCATCGGCACGACGTCTTCCTTGCCGCCGTCGGTCGGGATCGTGTCGACACTCGCCGGGTGTGCCAGCAGCTTGCATTCGGAGGCGAGCGCCGCCGCGGTGACCTGGGCCATCATGAACCCGGAGTGCACGCCCGCGTCACGCGCCAGGAACGGCGGCAGCCCCTGATTGAGGTCCGGGTGCACGAGGCGATCCGTGCGTCGCTCGCTCATCGTCGCCAGGTTGGTGACCGCGATCGCGAGCACGTCGAGCGCGAGGGCGCCGACCTGTCCGTGGAAGTTGCCGCCGCTCAGTAGGGTGCCGTCGTCGAAGACCAGCGGGTTGTCGGTCGCCGCGTTCAGCTCGCGGCCGACGAGCCCTTCCGCGAAGCGAAGCGCATCGCGCGCCGGCCCGTACACCTGCGGAATGCAGCGGAGCCCGTAGGCATCCTGGACCCGCGGATCGCCGACCCGGTGCGACTCGCGAATCTCGCTGTCGGCGAGCAGCCCCCGCAGCAGCGCCGCGGATTCCTCCTGACCGACCTGCCCCCGGGCGCGCTGGATCCGGGCGTCGAAGGCGACCGGCGTTCCGAGCAGCGCCTCCAGCGCCATCGCTCCGGCGATGTGCGCGACGTGCCAGAGTCGCCGTGCCTCCACGATGGCGAGGGCGGCGACGGCCGTGTGGGCCTGCGTGCCGTTGATGAGGGCGAGCCCCTCCTTGGGCTCGAGCACGACCGGCGTCAGCCCAGCTCCGCGAAGCATCGCCGCGGCTGGCCCTGTGCGCCCGTCGCGGGACAGCTCCCCCTCGCCGATGAGGGATCGGCCGAGGTGCGCGAGGGGCGCGAGGTCGCCGCTCGCTCCCACACTGCCCTGCTCGGGCACCGGGGGATGGAGCCCGGCGTTGAGCATCCCGACGAGAAGGTCGACCAACTCGGGGCGGCACCCCGAGTATCCCTTCGCCAGCACGTTTGCCCGCAGCGCCATCATCGCGCGCACCTCTCGCTCGGGCAGGGGGGCGCCGACCCCCGCCGAGTGGCTCCGGACGAGGTTGACCTGAAGCTCGCGCAGGTGATCGCGCGAGATCGCGACGTCGGAGAGCTTGCCGAATCCGGTCGTCACGCCGTAGACGACGTCCCCACCGGCGACAATACGGTCGACGATCCCTCGTGTCCGTCGCATGCGCGACCGGGCGTCGGCCGCCAGCGCGACCGGTGCGCCGGCCGCGACCGCCGCGACCTGCTCGACCGTCAGCGATTCGCCATCGAGGACGACAGGCTCACCCATCCAGACAATGTCGGCCTCCGCAGGATGGGATTCAAGCCGGCGAGCGCCGGAGTCGTGCGCGATGCATGACGACCGTCGCCCTGGGATCGGTCGTGATGTCGAAGTTCCCGCCACCGGCGTTGGGCGAGACGATGATCCACGGCGTGAGCAGGCTCTCCTGCCCCAGCACGGAGACCGTGCTGACGCCGTAACACCACGTCGAGCCGTTCGTCAGGCCGGCGACGACGAAATCCTCGGAGACCGTCGTGCCCTCGAGCGCGAAGCCCGCCGCCCCGTTCGGACAGGCGGCGGACCCACCCGAGCCCGATGCCGGCTCGGAGAAGACCCGGTAGTACGCGAACAGCCCAGGGTTGCTGAGCCGCGCGTCGGCGGACCAATGGAGCTTGACTCCCGTGTTGATCCCGATCGCGGCGAGGCTATCGGGGGGCCCGAACGGGGACGCCGTGTCCACGGCGACCGCGGGCGTGCCGCTGCTGACATCGCCGACCTGATCCTCCGACGCGACGTAGTACTCGGCCAGCGGCGTGCCCGGATCGAAGTACACGGTGGCGCCCGTCGAGGCGAGCGTGTTCCAGGCCCCGCTCGCCGACGCGCGGCCGTAGATCACGTACCCGGTGACGTTCTGATCCGGAGCCGGCGCCCACGCCAGCATCACCCCACTCGTCTGACCGGGCACGCCCGGGAGCAGCACGTACGTGAGGCTGTCCGGGTTCGCGAGCCGGACGCCCGTTTGGACCGGACCGGTGTTGTTGCTACACGCGGCACTCGACGCGGCGAGGGCCGCGGCCGCGAGCGTCCAGCGTCGGTTCAGCATGAGGTCCCCTGATCGTGAGGGAGTGCGTCCCTGCCGGTACTACGCATCGGCCGGACCAGCCGTTAGCGGCTCGTAACTACGTGTCCCGCCAGAGGTTGGCAGCGGTCGGCCGCCTCGGATGTCCTCACGAGGGGACGCTCGGGTGACCCTAATAGGTCTGGCCGGTCGCCTCCTGACCCGGCGCGCGATACGTCTGCTTGTCGTAGTTGAATTTCAGGGCCGGCTCGGCTTTGAGCGCGACGAAGAAGCTGAAGGCGAAGCTCCCGGTGGGCGACTGCGTGAAGGCGAAGATGGCGCGCCAGTCGTGCAGGTCGCGCTGGAGCGTCACGATCTGGCTGGCGAAGTTCTTGGCCCGGAAGTCATAGGTCGTCTGCCACTGCGCCGCCCATTTGGGCGTGATGTTGAAGCTGGTCGAAGCCTGGAGGGTCGTGGTGGGCGGCACGATGACGAACGGCGCGGCCGCCGTGGTGGCGTTGAAGTTGGTGTCGGGCGTCGATGTGCGCTTCGCCAGAACGCACTGGTTGTAGTAGATCGGGTTCACGTTCTGATACGGGGCACAGACGATCGCCGGGTTGTACTGGATCACGTTCGAGAGATTCCCGACCGGCGGCCGCTGCCGGTAGGCGCTGAACGTCAGCGTCGCCTGCCATCCCTGTCCCGCGCCGGGGATCGCGTAGGGGGCGATGCCGGGCTGCCCGGTGACGACGTTCCCCGCGGCGAGCTGCTGCGCGAGAAAGGGGTCGCGACCCCGCAATGCCTGCAGGCTGTCGAGGTCCGGGTTCTTGGTTGGGGGCGCGAGTCCCAGCAGTCGCGCCATGGCGGCCACGATCCCCGAGTTCCGATTCAGTTGCAGGGAGGCACTCACCTGCTGCCAGAACGGCTTGAACACGGCCGTGTCGCTCAGCGGGTCGCCCTGGAACAGCGAGTACGTCTGGCGGAAGTCGAACCCCGGAATGAGGTCCGAGCGCAGGTTGTAGCCCCAGGAGCCGTTGGTGAAGCCGCTGAGCGTGCGATGCGTCACCTGCGCCCGCACGAAGTCGTAGGAGATCGGGTCGAAGTTGAGCGACAGGATCTTGACCTTCTTCGCCTTGTCGGGATCCTCATCGGGCCTGACCTTGAGCTTCGCCTCGATGTTCTGCGAGAGCGACAGCGACACCGCCTCCTGACGAAGCCCGGCCAGGGAGCCGATCGGCGACTGGCCCGCCGCTTGGTAGAAGGCGTTGGAGATGGCCGCCGCCGGCGCGTAGCTGAAGGTGATCACCGGCGTGATCGAGTGGCGGAAGCGCGACGCGCCGCCGAAGCCCGGGAACAGGCCGTACAGCGTCGGCGACACGGAGAGCCCGAACGTCGGCCGCTTGGGCTGCGAGACAAAGCTGGCGCCGGTGAACTGAGTGCGGATCAGGAACGCGGCGCCGGGATCGGCATTCTGGATCGACACACTCGGCACCATGTTCCATGTGCCCTGGAACAGGCTGGGGAGGTCGATCCCGGTATCCCAGTCGAGGCTCGTGTTGTACGTCTCCGAGAAGATGCGCTGCGTCGCGACTGCCGTGTCGCGCCCGCCGATCACGGCCGGCGTGTACACCAGATCCTGCTCGGGGAAATTGTTCTGTTGGTCCGAGTAGCGGAACGAGTTGCGCCAGGTGAAGCCGAAGATCTTGAGCGGCGTGTCGAAGGTCCCGCTCGTCGCCCGCTGGTTCCGCTTGACCTGCGTGCTGTCGATGGTGCCGAACGCGCCCGGGGCATAGCGGTAGGCGAAGTTGCCGAACTCGTCGACGTTGAGACTCTGCGTGTTCGTGACCGAGAACGCCGGCGTCCAGGTCAGCCAGTGGCCGACCGACATCGGCTTCGATGAGAGCGCAAAGGTCGGGAACGTGCGGTCGAGCTCCGAGCGGCCTGGGTACTGCTTCTGGGTGCCGCCGAGGCTGAAGTTCATCGGGCCGAGCGCCTGCTGGTAGTTGAGCTGCGAGGAGATCACGGCCAGCACCGCGTACGGGTTGAAGTACGTGGTTTGCTGGATCGCGGTGCTCGTCTCGTAGTTGATGTCCATGTTGAGGTGCGACGTCAGCGAGAAATCCTGCTGATGCTGCCACGAGATGGCGGTGTTCGTCTGCCCGTTGCTCAGCGACTGATACGAGAGGCCGAGGCTTCCGTTGACGAACCGGTCGAGCCACCGATAGCGGAAGACTCCGTTGTAGCGAGACCAACCCGGGTCGGTCGGCGTGGCCCGTGCGCTGCTCCGCCAGTCGAGCCAGGCGGTCAGGTCGGTGTAGTCATTGAGCGCCAGGTAATAGCCGACGTTCTCGATGTGGCGCCGGTAGGACGGGCTGTTCCGGACCAGCTCACTGATCCCGAAGCGCGGCGTCAGGATGCCGCTGCGCCGTCCTGTCCGGAGATCCTGCACCACGAACGGCAGCCACATCACCGGGACGTCGGCGATGTACAGCACGGCCGGCCGGCCGACCAGGACGTGCTTGGTGACGAACTTGAGCTCCCTGACCGTGAAGTGATAGTGTGGGAAGCTGTCGTCGCACGTCGTGATCGCGCCGTCGAGGCCGTAGAATGTGTTCGACGGATTCGCGGCGTGGCTCTTGGTCGTGTCGCCGACGTACGCCCCGGCGTCGGCGCCGATGATCCATCGGTTGCCGCCACTCGGGAACACGGTCCGGACGTTGGTCGTGATCGCCTCGTGTGTCGTCACATCGTAGGTGACCTGCCCGATCGACACGATGTCGTCCTGGTTCCGTGTCGGATCCCGGATGGTGACCGTATCGCCGCGCGCGGTGACGATCCGTGAGGAGTCCTGATAGACGATCGTGTCCCCGACCACCAGCGTCTGGTCCTGGTTGACCGCCGCCCGTTCGTGCTCCTCGTTGCCATGCAGGGTGAGCGCGTGGGATTGGGCGTTGTACATCGCCCCCTGTCCCTGGTAGCGGGTCACCTGGTAGCCCTCGCGCTGCATGAGCGCTTCGGCGACCGAGTCGGGCTCCTCCCATGTGACCAGCGTCTTGCGCGCCGAGTCGAGCGCCGCCGAGTCCCGGCGGGCGCGTTCCCGGCGAATCGAGTCCAGTTGCGCGCGCTCTCGCGGCGTCAGGACCTGCCCGGGCGTCGTGGGTCGAACGACCCCGCCGACGCCCCCCTGGGCGTGCGCCGCCGTCGCCGCCCCTCCCACGAGAAGCGCCGCAACGCCGAGGAGGATCGCGCGCGCCGGCACGAGCCGCGTCACGCCGGGGCCCGATACCCCGCGTCCGGCACCGTGGGTCCGCTGGCCGCCAGGCGGCGCCGATACATGATGGTCGAGAGCAGGATGCTGAGCTCGTACAGGAGATAGAGCGGCACCGCCATCGCGATCGTCGTCCAGATCAGGTCACCCGGGGTCAGGAACGCGCCGATGAAGGTGCAGAGCACGGCCGAGTGGCGCCGGTACTTGCGCAGGAACATCGGCGTCACGATGCCGAGCGCCGTGAGGGCCAGCACGACGATGGGCAACTCGAAGCAGAGACCGAACGCGAGCGACATCGAGAACAGGAAATCGAAGTACTCGAGCCCGCTGATCAGCGGCTCCATCGACGCCGTCTGGAAGTCGAGCAGCCACTTGAGCGCCAGCGGCATCACGCCGAAGTAGGCCACCGAGACGCCGGCGAGGAAGAGGAGCCCGGCCCCGAGGGCGACCGGTGCGACGACCTGCTTCTCGTGTCGATAGAGCGCTGGCGAGAGGAAGGCCCACGCCTGGTAGACGATCACGGGAAGCGCCGCGATCAGCCCCAGGGTCAGCGACATCGTCATGTAGATGGAAAACGAGTCGGTGGGATGGGTGAAGATCAGCTTGTGCCCGTGGAGCAGTGGGAGGATGGGCCTGGCGAGGATGCCGATGAGATCGATCTGGGTCAGTCCCACGAAGGACAGAATGACCGTGATCGCGAGCGCCCCGAGCGCCTTGATGAGCCTCCATCGCAGCTCCTCGAGGTGATCGAGAAATGGCATTTCCGCGTTCTGCGGCTTTCCGGTCATAGGACGCCCCGGTCCGGCGCGAAGAGCTCGAGTGGAACGAGGCCGGGTTGTCGGCCCCGTCGAGACCGGCGGTCGCCGCCGCCGGTGCAGGGACCGCCGGAGCGTCGCGCCGGGCCTACTTCAGTTCGCGCAGCTGGTCCTTGGCGAGGATCGCTTCGTCGCTGCGCGGATACTTCTGCACGACCTGATCGAACGTCGCGCGAGCCTGCTGGGTCTTCCCTGCTCCCTCCAACACCAGGCCGTGGCGGTACAGCGCCGTGGCCGCCCGCGGCGACGCCGGGTACTGCGAGACCACCTGCTGGTAGATCGAATCCGCCGATGCGTTGTTCCCTTCGCGCGCGAAGGTGTCCGCCAGATAGAACTCGGCGTCCGGGGCCACGTCCGAGCCCGGGTACTGCCGGAGCAGGTCCTGGAAGCCCGCCCGCGCCGCGCCCGTACTACCCCGCCGGAGCTGGTCGAGTGCCAGCTCGAAGAGCTGATTGGGCCCTGGCTGCGTGCTCGCGCGGCTCGTATCGCTCGATCCGGAGGTCCCCGCGCCGCCGCCCGCCGCCGTGCCGCCGGCCGCGCCGGTCGCCGCACCGCCGGCCCCGCCCCCCACTCCGCCCGCCGGCCCCGGCACGGTCGCCATCTGGCGCTGCGCTTCGAGGCGCGCCCGGATCTCCTGGAGGCGGGCCTGACTCTGTCCCGTCAGCTCCTGGATCTGAATCAGTTGCTGTCCCAGCGAGTAGAGATCGCCCCGCACATCCCCCTGCCACCGCTGCGTCCGTGCACTCAGGAGCCGCAGGGAGTCGTCGACCCCGGCGAGCTGCGCGATGACGCGGTCCAGCTCCACCCGGCGCGCGGAGTCCGCCTGCTGGCTCTGCATCTGCACCTGGGCGAGGTTGGTCTGGAGCAGTCGGACATCCTGGCGCGTCGCGAAGCACGCTCCGGTGGCGAGCGCCCCGAGCGGTGCGATCCACCGCAGGCGCTGACGTGCCATGGACGGCATCACCGCGCGGCCACCTTGATGTTGTCGCCGCCGGCGACGATCACGAACTCGTCCCGCCGGTTCTGCGCGTAGGCGTCCTCGGTGTCGCCCTCGGCGACCGGTCGCTCCGACCCGTAGCTGATCAGGTCGAGCCGTCCCGCGTCCACGCCGTGCTCCGTCAGGTAGCGCTTGGCGGCCGCCGCGCGACGCTGGCCGAGCGCCAGGTTGTACTCATCGGAGCCACGCTTGTCCGTGTTGCCCTCGATGCGGATCCGAAGGCCCGGGTTCGCCTGGAGGATCGGGAGCTTGGCGTCGAGCGTCGCCCGGTCCTGATCGGTGAGGTCGGACTTGTCGAAGTCGAAGTAGATCTTCGCCAGCAGCGTATTCCGCGCGGCTGCCACGGCCGCGCCCTCGCGATCCCGCTCGGCGGCGAGGCTGTCGGCGATCCGCTTCGCGTTCGCGAGCGAATCCCGGATCCGGCTGCTGTCGACGGCCGGCGGTGCGCTCGCGGTCTGAGCCGGGGCCGGCGGTGGGGCGGGCGGCTTGTGAGAGCACGCCGCGGTGATGACGGCCGCGACGAGCAGGGTGGCGCCGACGGTGGCACCACGGGGGATCCGGCGGTTGGTCACGACGTTCTCCAGGAGAAGGGAAGGAGGCCGAGCGTCAACGGGCGGCGAGCGGTCGCGACCACGCGGCGAGCCGCGCCGGGCTCCCAAACGTCAGTTGCCGAGTGCGGCCCGACTCGGCATCGATGATGAACAGCTCGCGGACGCCGGTCCGCGTCGAGGTGAACACGATGTGCCGGCCATCCGGCGCCCACGCCGGATCCTCGTTGATCCCATCGCTCGTGAGCTGCCGCGTCGACCGGTCCCGCAGATTGATGGTCATGATCTGAAACTGGCCGCTCACGCGCGCCTGGTAGGCGATGAGCCGCCCGTCCGGCGACCAGTCCGGACTCGACCGATACGTGTCATCCCCGAACTCATACGGCGTCAGCAGTTGAGCGTCCGTGCCATCGACGTCGGTAATATACACTTCCGGGTGCCCCGAGCGACCCGAGGTGAAGGCGATCTGGTGGCCGTCCGGACTGAAGACCGGCTGCGTGTTGTCGGTCCCATGTCCCACGGTCACCCGGCGCGCCGGGTCGGACGCGAGCGACGCCGCGAGATAGATGTCGGTCCCGTTCTCGTCGCCGTGCGAGTAGGCGATCGTGTTGCCATCGGGCGAGAAGGCCGGGGTGGTGTTGAGGCCCGTGGGAGTGGCGGTCAGCGCGTGTGTCGTCCCGGTCGTGAGGTCCTGGACGACGATCTGGGTTCCGCGCGTCGTGAACACGCTGTACGCCAGGTAGTGCCCGGTCGGGTGCCAGGCCGGCGAGAGCGGGTCCGCTCCGCGCGGCGTGATCGGGCGCGCGTTGGCGCCGTCGGCGTCGATGACGAAGATTGCCCCGTCGCGCACGTACGCGATCCTCGTCTGCGCCACGCCGCGGACCCCGGTGATCCAGCGCTCGATCTCGTCCGACGCGCCGTGGACGGCCATCCGCCACTCCGGGGCGTTGAGCGCGGCCGGCAACGCGAAGTCCTGGACCTGGGCCACTCGCCGCTGCTGCACGTTGTGGACGATGATGTGCAGCGCCGCGCCGGAGACGATCGGCTGGACGACCACCTGCGCCCCGAGCTTCTCGGCCAGGGCGTAGTTCACGCCGGCCTCGGCGACGCCCGGATCGAGCGTGCCGATGACTTCGAGGCGGTCCCCGTAGCCCAGGTCCCGCTGGATGATCGCCCGGATGGAATCGCCGCCCGGGCCGGCGACGGGGAGGACGAGCACACCGGGCTTCGTGCCGGGCGTGTAGGTGAGGCCGATCCGAACACCGCGGGCGGTGTCCTGGGCAGTCGAGCGGGCAGGCAGCAGTAACAGCAGCAGCAACGGCAGCAGCGACAGCACGGCGGCCGATACGATGGCGCTCGCCCAGCGGGCGGATCGCACGACGGGTCTGGTCAGTGGAGTAACCTCGGGTCGAAGCTGAAGACGACGGGGAGCACGTCATCGTGGAAGCCGTCCGGCAGCGGGCCGAAATTGGGGGCCGCCTTCTCGATCGCCCCCTGGGCCTCGAGATCGAAGGCGTAGTCGCCAGATCGCTGGATGAAGCGGAACCCGAGGACTGTCCCGTCCCGCCGGATCAGAAACGCGACTTCGGCCCGCAGGTTGGCCGACGGATCGTCGGGACGGAAATTGAGCGCCACCTGACGGACGATGTTGTTCAGGTAGCCGGGGTACGGGAAGTCGATGCCTTCGGTATGCACGTTCGCGACGTCGGTGCCCGTTCCCCCACCGCGCGAGGCGGCCTGCGGCGGGGCGGCCGTGGCGGGGGCCGGCTTCGCCGTCGGCGGGTTCGGGGTGGCCTTGGGCGGGGGCGCCCGCACGGGGGCGCGCGGCGCCGGCACCGGCTTCGGCGCGACCGGCGTCTCGTGTGCCGGCGGCGGGGGCACCGGTCTGGGCGTGGGCGGCGTGGGGGTCGGGGTGACGACGCCGGCGGCGGGCGCCGCCGCGGCCGGCGCACCCACGAGATCGACCTTGTAGATCGGCGGGAGCGCGACGCTCGCGCGGGTCGACAGCGCGATGATGGCGGCCGCGAGGCCGGCGTGCAGCATGGCCGAGACGCCGAACGGCCCCGCAAGTCGCGGCGCCCGCGCCGCCACTACTTGATGTCCTCCGGCTCGGCGACGAGTCCGACGTTGGGCGCCCCCGCGCCCCGCATCACGGCCAGCACCTGGACCACCGTGCCATAGGGGACGGTCTGGTCGGCCCGCAGGTAGACCCCGTCGCGGGCGCGTCGCGCCGAGAGCGCGGCGAAGCTCGCGCGGAACTCGCCGTACGTGAGCCGCGTCTGGTCGACGTAGATCTCACCCTTGGAGTTGATCGTGACCACGAGCCCGCTCTTGGGCTCGAGCGCCTTGACCGCGGCCTTGGGCAGGGCGACGTCGACGCCGCCCTGCATGATGGGCGCCGTGATCATGAAGATCACCATCAGCAGCATCATCACATCGATGAGGCTGACGACGTTGATCTCGGCGTTGAGCGGGGTCCGCCCCCCGCGGCGGCGATGCGCCATCCGGACTCAGGCCCCTCGGTCGCGCACGATCAGGGCGACGACCGATGTGCCGAACCCCTCGATCTCACTCTCGAACCGGTTCAGCTGATTGGCGAAGATGTTGTACCCGAAGGCGGCCGGAATGGCGACCGAGAGCGCCGCGGCGGTGGCGATCAGCGCCTCGGCGACACCGGGCGCGACGGCACCGATGTTCCCCGATCCGCGGGTCGCGATCCCGATGAACGCGTCGATCACGCCCAGCACCGTCCCGAGCAGCCCGATGAGCGGGCTCACCGACCCGATCGTCGCGAGCGACGGGATGAAGTGCGCGAGGCGGTCCCGCTCCGCATTCGTCTCCGCGTCCATGATCAATCGGAGCGCCTCGACCTGCGCGGCCGTGAGCTCGGGTGCCGCGGTCGCGATCCGGCCGGCGCCCGACATCCCGCCCCGCCCGCCACCGTACCCGGTCTCGCCCTGGGCCAGAAACTCGGACGCCCGGCGAAGGACACGCGTATAGGGGTTGGGGTTCTCGCGCGCAGCGACATTGAGCGCCTGGTCGAACCGCTCGACCTGCTCGAACTTGGCCAGGAAGCGCCCCGACCGGCGGCGTACGGCGCGGAACTCCGCCCACTTCGCGAGCATCACCGTCCAACTGAAGAGCGACAGCGCCGCCAGGAGCGCCACCACTCCCTTGGTCACGGGCGTGGCGCTGATCACCAGCCCCCAGGGCGAGTTCGGGACTGCGGTCGCAACTTGCGCGAGCACTTCGAGTGTCATCTGGTGCCGACCCTCCCTGTCCCGGACGTCGCCGGTGTTCGTGCAGTGGCGTGTTGCTCCGCGAACCAGTGATAGGTGTCGCGGAGCCCTTGCTCGAGCGTGACCCGGGGCTGCCAGCCGAGGACCTTGGCCGCCTTGTCGACGACGACCGCCGACCGCAGCTGTTCGCCGGTCCGTGCCGGCGCCTGCTCGACCGAGACCGGGCGGCCCGCGGCCGTGCCGAGGGTCCTGGCGAGGTCGACCACCGAGGTCTCGACGCCCGTCCCGATGTTGAACGCGCGGCCGTCGAGCCGGCCCGGTGCCGGTAACGCCGCGCGCGCCGCCAGCAGGTTGGCGCGCGCCACGTCCTTCACGAACACATAGTCGCGCGTCTGGTGCCCGTCGCCGAAGATGGTCACCGGCCGCCCCTCGAGGATGCGGGCGCAGAAGATCGCGACCACGCCCGCCTCGCCATGGGGATCCTGCCGAGGCCCATACACGTTCGCATACCGCAGCGCGACGGTATCGAGCCCGTGCAGCCGGGCGTAGTACGCGAGGTAATACTCCACGCTGAGCTTGGCGATCCCATACGGCGATTCCGGATCCTTCGGTACGGTCTCGGCGTTCGGCGGGGTCGCGAAATCACCGTACAGCGCCCCACCCGTCGACGCGAAGATGACGCGCGTCGGCGCTCCGGAGGCACGAACGGCCTCGAGCATACGCAGCGCGCCGACGATGTTGACGCCGGCGTCGAACGCCGGGTCGGCCACGCTCCGCCGCACGTCGATCTGCGCCGCCAGGTGGGCGATGACGTCGAATCGCCCCTCGCGCACGACCGTAGCGGCCTCGGCAGTAGTGATGTCGGCGCGCACGAAGCTCGCCCCGGCCGGCACGTTGTCCCGCCGCCCCCGCGAGAGATCGTCGAGCACCGTCACGCTGTGGCCGTCGGCGAGGAACGCGTCGGCTACATGGGAGCCAATGAATCCCGCCCCGCCGGTCACCAGTACACGATGCGCCATCAGCGTCGCTCTCCGTTCGCGATCTCGGTGTCGGTCGTCCGGTCATCGACGGCCGGGGATGTGGGCACGGGCGTGTCGTGCAGCGCAAAGAGGTAGCGCGCCGCGTCGACGATCGCGAGCCCCCGCCCGTTCGCGGCGGCGGCGCGCAACCGGACGGACGGCTCGTGGAGGAACTTGTTCATGAGGGCTCGCGAAAAGTGCTCGAGCGCCGCGCGCTGGTCCGGTGACAGGTCGCCCATGCGCCGCAGCGCGTGGGTGAGCTCCTCGGCCCGCAACCGCTCCATCGCCGCGCGGAACCCGGCGACGACCGGGACGGCCGCCAGCCCCGCCAGCCACTCCCAGTACCGCTCCACCTCGCCGTCGATCACGTGCTCGGCGGTCGGCAGCTCGGCGCGGCGGAGCTCCAGGTTCGCCGACACCACGGCCCGCAGATCGTCGAGGTCGTAGAGGAAGACGTTGTCGAGTCGGCCGACGGTCGGGTCGACATCGCGCGGCAGCGCGATGTCGAGAATGCAGAGCGGCCGGTCCCCCCGCTGGGCCACCGCCTGCGCGACCTGCTCGCGCGTCACGACCACGTGCGGCGCCGCGGTCGAGCAGATGAGCAGATCGACGGAGCCCAGCTGCGACCAGCAGTCCTCGTACCGCATCGCGGTCGCGCCGTGCCGCCGGGCGAGCGCGTCGGCGTGCTCGTAGGTCCGGTTCGCGACCAGCGCCGCGCGCACCCCTTCGTCGAGCAGGCACTGGAGCGCCAGCGCCGCCATCTCGCCCGCGCCGAGCACCATCGCGCGTCGTCCCTGGAGCGACCCGAAGATCTTCTTCGCCAGCAGCACGGCGGCCGAGCTGACGGAGGCCGCGCCGCGGCCGACGGCGGTCTCGGTCCGCACCCGACCGGCGACCGAGAGCGCCGTCTGGAACAATCGGTTGAGCACCGGGCCGGAGTGACCGCGGCTCAGCTCCCAGGCGTCGCGCACCTGGCCGTGAATCTGGGCCTCGCCGAGCACCATCGAATCGAGCCCCGCCGCCACGCGCATGAGGTGCCGCACGGCGTCCCGATCGCGACGGACATACCCGAACGGCGTCGCGTCCGACCCGAGCCGCGCCGACAAGGTCGTCCACACGCCCGCCACCGCATCGGGCTCGCCGGGCTCTCCCTCGACGAGGTAGAACTCCGTCCGGTTGCACGTGGAGAGCAGCACGCCTTCACGGGCGCGCGCCGCCTCGCAGACGGCCGCCAGCGTCGGTCCGATCTCGCGCACGCCGTACGCGCACCGCTCGCGCGTCTCGATCGGAGCGGTGCGGTGACTGATGCCCGAGACGATCAGCGCCATGCGCGCTCCGGTCGCTGAGCCGCGCCCGTCGGCCAGGCCGCGATCCGCGCCGGCAACGTCCCGCCCTCGACGTCGGCCACGAAGTCGGCCCCCACCAACTGGTCCGCGGCCGCGTGCCACGCACTGGCATCGCCGGCGTCGAGCAGCCGCCGGCGGAGCGCGCCGAGTGCGGCCAGGACGTCCGCGTAGCGGCCGTCGAGCCGGAGCGCGATGGCGTCGCGCACCCGAGCCGCCGCCGCGGGCACGCCGCCAGCCGACACGCCGACCACGAGGTCGCCCGCGCGGTGCACGGCGGCGGTGACGCAGGTGCCGTCCTCCGGGCGGTCGGCGACGTTGACGAGGCGGCCCAGGTCGCGAGCGTCGCGGGCCACGGCGGCGTTGACGGCCCGAACGTCGGTCGCTGCAATGACCAGGGTGGCTGCGCCAATGTCGGCCCCCCCCGGCCGGTACGGACGCTCCTCGAGCGTGAGGCGATCGTGCGCACTCGCGAGGCGGCGGATCGGGGGCGCGATGTGCGATGCCACGAGTCGCACCCGGGCGCCGGATTCCAGTAGCGCCATCGCCTTGCGGTGCGCGACCACTCCGCCGCCGACGACGAGCGCGTCGAGGCAGGACCCGTCGAGCATCAGCGGGTAGGCGCTCACGGGCTCGCGATCGCTGCGGCCGCGGCAGTGCCGCGGCCACGCTCGACCGCGCCCGGGACAGCGGTCACAGGAAGTGACCGGGCCGCGAGGCCAGTGCGCGCGTCGCAAGGTAGGAGGCCACGACGAGGACGAACGCCACCGTCGCGGCGACCGCGGCGCGCCGCGCACGCCACCCGCCGAGTTGACGTCCGAGCGCCAGAGCCCCCGCCGCGAGCCACGCGACACCGCCCCAGATGACCTGTGGTCCCTCCAACTGCCCGTACGCGACCGAATAGCTTCCGGCCAGGACTATGCCGAGGGTGAGCGCGACCCACGCCGCCAGGGCGCCGAGATGATTGACGCGGTCGAGCGTCTCGAGGGGCGGGAAGGAGCGGAAGACCGAGCCGAAGTTCCTGGACTTGAGCTCGCGCCGCTCGACGAGATAGAGCGCTCCGGCAGCGGCGGCAGTGGCGAGGGCGGCGATCCCGACGAAGCTCACGGCGACGTGCGAGGCGAGCCAGAGCCCCTGCGCGCCACGCGGCTGCCCGGCCGGCCGCGATCCCAGGAGCACGGCCGCGGCCGTCACGCCGGCGGCGAGCGGTCCGCCGATCAGGCTCAGCGTGACGTCGCGAGCCAGTGATTCGGCGAGCAGGAGCGCGGTCCCGAGTGCCAGCCCGGCGACGGACAGAGCGGCGCCGAGCCCGGCGATCGGGAGCTCGCCGGCCGCGTAGCCCGCGATCGCGAGCGCGACGACGTGCGCGAGCACGCCGACGGTGAGGGCCGTCACGACCCCCTGCACCGGCGGCCCGATCGGCCGTGCGAGCGGCGTGACGGCCAACGCCGCCGCGCCGGCGTAGCAGGTGACGGCGAGGAGGAGGGCGAACGCAACCATCAGCCCTTGAATCTAACCCGCGAGACCGACGGCGGGACACCTCGCGCGCCGACCGGCACGGGGACGCCGTGCCCCCCGGCGGGGCGGGACGGCGCCGGGCCGGCCGAATGGCCCGAGCACTCGTGACCGCGCCCACCCGACAATCGGGTGGGCGCGGTCACAGCGTCAGCGGGGCGTTCCGCCGCGTGCGCGCCTCACTGCGCGTGGCCCGTCACGCGCGCCGGTACACCTGCCTCGATCGCCGGCTGGTCCTGCCGCAGCACCAGCGCGGTCGCCCCGAAGCTATTCACCCGAACGACCGTGGCGATCGCAATGTCGGCCTCGGGGAGCGTGATCGTGCTCTCGGGGAGCCGCTCGCGTGCGCGGTACAGCGTGACCTGGTCGCCGATGCGGAGGCCCTGCCGCGCCGACGCGTCGAGCACCACGTAGTGCCCGATCGTCGGCAGCACCTGGTTGTTCTCGACCCAGAGGACGCGCGTCTGGAGTCCGTTCTGCACCGCCGTCGGTTGCCCGGTCGGCAGCACGGCGTGGTCGAGCGCGAGCACGCCCTGCCCGAGTCGAACTTCCCCGAACAGCTCCGTGATGCGCGCAGTGGTCGCGACCGTACCGGACCCGGGGACCCGCACCGTGAGGATCCCGGTGGGCACGACGATCTGTCCGCGCTCCCCCAGCGACTGGCCGAGGGCGTACACCAGGAGCCGCTGCCCGACTTCGGGCGCGCTCCCGAGCGGCAGCGTGATATAGACATCCTCGTCGAGCGCGAAATGCTCGCGATCGGCCGCCTGAATCACGTTCGACACGTCGGCGACGCCGACGACCGACCCCGCATGCTTCGGCCCGCCGTCGCGATCGATGTACGGCGCGCCATTGTGCTCGCCCGGATGGATGGGACCACGCTCGGGCGCCGTTCGCGACATCGCGCGCATCGGCGAGGTCAGTGCGGCGCTCATGGCCCGTTCCGGGGCACGGCTGAACAGCGTCGGGCTTCCGCTGCGGCTCGCGTCGGCTTCCTCATCCAGCGCGGCGGCCGAATCGGCCGACACCGCGGCCGGCGTCTCGCGCGTGCCTGCGACGGTCGCGTCCGGGGTGCGTGCCGCCCCGTCGTGGGCGGCCGGGTCGGCGGCGGCGACGGTCGACGGAGCAGCGGGCGTGCTCACCGGGTCGGCCTGCGCCGACTTGACCGGACCGTCGGGTTGGGCGGGGCTCGCGGTGACGCCCGACCCACCGATCGCGGGCGCCGTCGGCGCGGCCGCGAGCGCGGCCCCAGTCTCCGGCGGCCTTGCCGGCTCGTCAGGCGTGGCGGGGGATGGGGACGGCGATGTCGCCGGGGAGGAGGAGACCCCGGTGTTGTCGGCCAGTGCGGGGCCGCCGTTGGGGATCCGCAGGACCGTGCCCGCCGGCACCCAGTGCGGGTCCTTGATCGTTCGCTTGTTGAGCCGGTAGAGCTGGGGCCAGAGCGCGCCGTCGCCCAGGTACGTGACGGCGATCGCCCAGAGCGTCTCGCCGGGCTGGACGCGGTGCGTGATGGTGGCGGCAGGCGGAGGGCCGTTCAGCGAGCTCTCGGGCGCCGGCGCGGCGGCAACCGCCACGACCGGGGTCGCCTGGGCCGCGGGCGCGCCGGTGGCGGTCCCCGGCGCGTCTTGCGCGGCGGCCCAGCCGGCGAACGTGACCATCCCCACCAGGACCATTGCCTTCATCGTTGGAACCCTCACGGGCGTGGCCGCCTGGCCCGCAAGGGCCGGCCGCGAAAGCAAGTGCGTCGTGCCCGGGCGAAGCCCGGGACCGCTGTCGTGATGAGACGACGCAGGCCTGACGGACGATACGGACGAGTTCGCCGGCTACACCCCCCGCGTCCTGCCGATCGTGCCCCCGCGCTGGGCCCGCGGGCGACCGATGCACGGAGGGCCAGCCCGCCGGGCTGGCCCTCTCCACGCTCCGCGACACCCGCCCGCTCAGAACGGCAGGTCGTCGTCCTCCTCCTCGAGCGCGGCCGGGAAGTCCTCGAACTCCTCGCCGGCGGCGCCCCCGGCCGGCGTGCTCCCGGACGGCCCGCGGGCCGCGGTGGCCGTGCGCGCCGGGGCCGGGCGGCTCCGCGCGGCGCCGGCACCGGCATCCGCGTCGGCCGCACCACCCCGACTCCCGAGGAGCAGCAGATCACGCACGTTGATCTCGGTCACGTACCGCGTCTGCCCTTCCTTGTCCTGATACTGCCGATACTCGATCCGCCCCTCCACGAAGAGCTTCTCCCCCTTGTGCACGTAGCGCTCGACGACGTCGGCGAGGCCGGAGCCGCGCTGGGCGTTCCACACGACGCATCTGTGCCACTCGGTCTTCTCCTGCTTGTCACCCGAAGGGCCGTTCCAGGACCGGCTCGTCGCAAGCGAGAAGGTCGCGACCTTGCTGCCGTTGGACGTCGTGCGGATCTCGGGGTCCTGCCCGACGTTGCCAATCAGCGATGCTTTGTTGAGGCTTCGACTCACCTGCCCTCCCGGCCCGGGGTCCAGTCACGTATGATGGCGAAATGTAGTCGCGGGAGGACGGTCGGGCCCATCACGTCGATGCGCCGCCATCCACCCGGCGCGTCCGGACGCGCTCCGGCGGACTGGCCGCGGCGCGCAGGTCCAGTCGCAGCACCAGCGCGTCCTCGACAGGGTTCCGGTAATAGTCGGAGCGCCGTCCCGCCAGCACGAACCCCCGCGCCCCGTACAGCGCGCGGGCCGCGGTGTTGGACTCCCGGACTTCCAGGTAGAGCACCCGCGCACCGCCGAGCACCGCCGAGGTCACGGCCGCCTCCAACAGGCGGCGACCGATCCCGGTCCGGCGACGCTCCGGTGCGACGGCGAGGTTCGCGATCTCGGCTTCGTCGACCACGACCCAGGCGACGACGTATCCCAGCACGCCACCCGGCGCCCCCGCCCCCGCCACCGCCTCCCCGCCTGCCGGCCGGTCGGTCGCCACCAGGAACACCACCCGCGGATCATCGACCAGCGACGCGAACGACGCCCGCGACCAGGGCGGGTCCGTGAAGGCGACTCGTTCGATCGCAACGATCGCGTCCAGGTCGCCGGGACGGGCCGGCCGCAAGCTCAGCTCGCGGGCGGAGCCGGGCATCTCATGGCGCCTCGCGCGCCGCCGCGGCCGCCCGCCGCGCTTCGGCCTCGGCCAGCCGACCATAATCGGGCTGCCACCCGATCGGATCGACGTCCACGATCCCCGCCGACGTGGCGATCGCGCCCGCGGCATCCGGCCACGCCTCCACACCGCAGTCCGGGCCGAGCACCGTCGCTCCCTGCGCCGCAGCCCAGCCGGAGAGGTCCGACGCGAGGATCCGCTCCCACCCGCGTCGGAGGGCCGCCCGGGCCTGCGTCCCCCCGCACGAGGGTCGCACCAGGTGGGACGCGCCGGCGCTCATCTCCGGCCCCTCCAACGCGACCAGCGCCACGTACCGCTCTCCGCGCAGGGCGTCCAGGGTCGGCGCGTAGAGCCCTGGCGGCAGGCGATCGGCCGCCGCGCCGACCATGAGCAGGAGCGAGGAGACGGCGGCGAGGCGCGGCCCGGACGGAGCGCCGGTCACGAACCCCTTGCCGAGTGCGGCGGCGATCCGCAGGCTGGTGAAGCTTCCCGGCCCGGCGCCGCAGACGACGCGTCCCAGGTCCGGCACGCGGAGTCCGGCGGCGCTCAGCGCCGCGGCGGCGGCAGGCATCAGCCGCTCCTCGCGGGCGCCGCGCATCGCGACCGCCTCGTGGGCGATCACCGACCCCGCCGCCACCACGGCCACGGTCGCGCGAACGGTCGAGGCGTCGAGCACGAGCCAGGGCACGGGCGCGCCATCGCGCTCCGCCGGGAGAGCGGCGGTGGGGTGCGGCCGTTCAGGGACGGGGGCGGTCCCGGTCACCCGGCCAGGAGGTAGCGGCGCATCGGATCGCCGGGCACGTACCGGAGCTCGATCGGCACGTGGGCAGGGGGCAGGGCATTGCCCGCGCGCTCGGGCCACTCGATCAACACGAGCGCCCTGGCAGCCACGATGTCATCCCACCCGAGCGGCGGCAACTCCTCCGGCCCCGTGAGCCGATACAGATCCAGGTGAAACACGGGCGACCGCGCCGCCGCGTACTCGTGCACGAGCGCAAAGGTGGGGCTGGTCACCGGCTCGGTGACACCGTACCCGCGGCAGATGGCCTGTATCAGCACGGTCTTCCCGGCCCCGAGCGGACCGGAGAGGGCGACCAGGAGCGGCGGGCTCGCGGCCCGCCCCATCGCCTCACCCCATGCGAGCAGCTCGTCCAGCGAGAGGACGATGTGACTCCGCCCGGCCCGCGGCGGGATGATGTGCGACCCCACGTGGGCGGGCGTACCGGTCACGCGACCCGTCGCGACCCGTCGCGACCCGGTACTACTCGGTGCTCGCGCCGGACGCCGCCCGCCGGCCCGCCCCGCCCGCCCCGCCCACCCCGCCCGCCGTCGCCGCCCCGGGCACGCGCCCCGGTCCGCCACTCTGCGCCCGGATGTCGAACAGCTCATCGCGGAGCCGAGCGGCGGTCTCGAAGTCGAGCGCGGCCGCCGCCTCCTGCATCTCGCGCTCCAGCGCCGCGATGAGCTCCGCTCGGCCGGCCGCCCCGGCCGCGCCGGCCGCGCCGGCCGCCCCGCCGCCGGCCCGACCGGCGACATCCGCGGCGCGCCGAGCCGCCCGCTCCTCGCGATCGGTCCGGGCGTCGGCGACCCGGGTGATGAATCTCACCTGGTCGACGCTCTTGACCACGCTCCGAGCGGTGATCCCATTCGCGACGTTGTGCGCCTGCTGGAGGGTGCGTCGGCGCGAGGTCTCCTCGAGCGCGCGCTGCATCGAGCCGGTGATGCGGTCGGCGTAGAAGATCGCCCGTCCGGAGACGTGCCGCGCGGCCCGCCCGACGGTCTGGATCAGCGATCGATCGCTCCGCAGAAAGCCTTCCTGATCGGCATCGAGTATCGCGACGAGGGACACCTCGGGCATGTCGAGTCCCTCGCGTAGCAGGTTGATCCCGACGAGCACGTCGAATTCGCCGAGTCGCAGCCCGCGGACGATCTCCATCCGCTCGATGGCGTCGATGTCGGAGTGCATGTAGCGCACGCGCACCCCGACCTGTTGCAGGTAGTCGGTCAGGTCCTCGGCCATTCGCTTGGTGAGCGTGGTCACCAGCACGCGCTCGCCCAGCCGCTCGCGCAGCCGGATCTCGTGCAACAGGTCGTCGACCTGCCCGCGCACGGGCCGCACCTCGATCTCGGGATCGATGAGGCCGGTCGGCCGAATGATCTGCTCGACGACCGCCCCCTGCGACAGCTCGAGCTCGAGCTCCCCCGGGGTGGCCGACACGTTGATCGCCCGCGGGGTGAGCGCGAGGAACTCGTCGAAGACGAGCGGGCGATTGTCGAGCGCGCTCGGCAGCCGGAAGCCATAGTCGACCAGGGTGAGCTTGCGGGCTCGATCTCCGTTGTACATCCCGCGGACCTGTGGCAGCGTGACGTGGGACTCGTCGATGACGACGAGGAAGTCCTCGGGGTAGTAGTCGAACAGACACGCCGGCCGCTCCCCCGCCGAGCGACCGGAGAGGTGGCGGGAGTAGTTCTCGATCCCGGCGCAGGTCCCGATCTCGAGCATCATCTCGATGTCGAAGTTGGTGCGGGACTCGAGCCGCTGGGCCTCGAGCAGCTTGTTCTCCCGGCGCAGCTCGGCCAGCCGTTCCGCCAACTCGGAGCGGATGAGCCCCACGGCGCGCTCCAGCGTCGGCCGGGACGTGATGAAGTGCTTGGCCGGGTAGATGGCCGCCCGCTCGAGGGTGGCGATCGTATCGCCGGTGACGACGTTGATCTTCGAGATGCGCTCGATCTCGTCCCCCCACATCTCGACCCGGACACCCTGCTCCTCGTACGCCGGGAAGATCTCGACCGTGTCACCCCGCACCCGGAACGTGCCGCGCTCGAACGCGACATCGTTGCGCGCGTATTGAATGCGCACGAGCGCGCGCAGCACGTCGTCGCGGGCAATGTGCTGTCCGCGCGCCAGCGTCACCATCGTCTCCCGGTAGGTCACCGGGTCGCCGAGGCCGTAGATCGCCGAGACGGTCGACACGATGATGACGTCCTCGCGCTCCATGAGGCTCGACGTGGCGCGGAGGCGTAGCCGGTCGATGTCCTCGTTGATCGACGCGTCCTTCTCGATGTAGGTGTCGGTCGTCGGGACGTAGGCCTCGGGCTGGTAGTAGTCGTAGTACGAGATGAAGTACTCGACCGCATTGCGGGGGAAGAAGCTTTTCAGCTCCCCGTACAGCTGGGCCGCGAGGGTCTTGTTGTGCGAGAGCACGAGGGTCGGCCGGCCGTGCGCCTGGATGACGTTCGCGACCGTCATGGTCTTCCCCGACCCGGTCACGCCCAGGAGCGTCTGGAACCGGTCCCCCCGCTCGAGCCCGCGCGTCAGCTCGGCGATCGCCTTGGGCTGGTCGCCAGCCGGCGCGAAAGGCGCCTGGAGATCGAAGGCGGCGCGGGCGGCGCCGGCGGCACGGGCCATGGTCGAAATATACGCCGGGCCGGGCGGGGCGGCCCGGCGACCGCAACGGCCCGCGCACGTCGGCGTGCGCGCGCGGCGGTCCCGACGTCGGGGGGCGCGGGACGCGGGCGGCGCGACATGCCGGGCCAGGCATCCGTGCGGGATGCGATCCGCGGGCGGCATGAATGCCGCCCCGACGCGGTGGCGGCGGGACGCGGGCGGCATGAATGCCGCCCCGACGGGCCGGGCCGTTATTCCTCGGGGAGGTGTTCGCGGCGAGCGACTTCGGAGACGCCTTTCACCTTGCGGGCCGCCTTCATGATCTTCTCGAGGTGCGCGAGGTTCTCGACCTCGACGAGCGCCGATCCGGTGACCCGCCCGTCCACGGTGCGCAGCTCCATGCTCTTGATGTCGGTGCCGGTCGCGCTCACGGCGGCGGCGACGTCGGCGTACAGCCCCCGGCGGTCGTTCGCCGAGAGCGTCAGTCGAACGGTGAAGCGCTCCCCCTCCATCTCCTGCCAGTCGATCTCGAGCCGCCGCTCGGGCTCGTGCGCAAGCACGAGGAGATTCGGACAGTCGCCCCGGTGGATGCTGACGCCGCGGCCGCGGGTCACGTAGCCGACGACCGGGTCGCCGGGCACGGGCTGGCAACACTGCGCGTAGCGGACCATGAGCCCGTCGGCGCCCTGGATCCGCACGCCCTTGGAGGACCGGCGGAGCCGGTCGACCAGCCGCTCGACGGCGGTCGGCCGGCCCGGGTCGCCCTGCTCGAGTCCCGGGTGGAGGATCTTGAGCACCTGGAGCACGTTGACGTCGCCCTGCCCGATCGACGCCAGCAGGTGCGTGACATCGGTGAGCGACAGCGCTTGCGCGGCCCGCGCGAGGTCGGAGTCTTCGGGCTTGGCCAGCCGGCGCCGCTTGACCTCGCGGTCCAGGATGTCTCGACCGAGCTTGGTCGACGTCGCCTGCTCTTCGTGCTTGAGCCACTGCCGGATCTTGTGCCGGGCCCGCCCCGTCCGGACGTGCGCGAGCCAGTCGCGACTCGGTCGCGCCACCGCCGCCGTCAGGATCTCGACCGTCTCCGAGTTCTTGAGCGCGCGGGAGAGCGGCGCGATCTTCCCGTTGACCTTGGCCCCCTGACAGTGCAGTCCGACTTCGGTGTGCACGGCGAACGCGAAGTCGATCGGGGTCGCGCCCTTGGGGAGCTGGATCACGTCGCCCGTCGGCGTGAAGACGAAGATCTCGTCCTGATACAGGTCGAGCTTCAGGAACTCGAGGAACTCGTCCGGCGTCCGGGCGTCGAGCTGAAGCTCCAGCACCTGGCGGAACCAGGAGAGGTGTCGCTCGAGCTCGTCCCCGCTCTTGGTCCCGTCCTTGTACAGCCAGTGCGCGGCGATCCCGAACTCCGCCGTGCGGTGCATCTCGCGGGTGCGGATCTGGATCTCGAACAGTTGCCGGCCCGGCCCGAACACGGTCGTGTGGAGCGACTGATAGCCGTTGGATTTGGGCTGGGCGATGTAGTCCTTGATCCGCTCCTGGAGCGGCGTCCACCCATCGTGGATGATGCCGAGCGCGTGGTAACAATCGGCCACCGTCTTCACGAGCACGCGGATCGCGAGGAGGTCGTAGATCTCGTCGTACGGCTTCCCCCGCTTCATCATTTTCTTGTGGATCGACCACAGATGCTTGGGCCGGCCGGTCACCTCGACGTCCCGAATCCCGGCCGCACGCAACTCGCGCTCGAGCGGACCCGCGAGCTGGGCGATCAGGGACTCGCGTTCGCCGCGCTTCTGGGCCACGAGCTTCGCGAGGGCGCGATAGTCCTCGGGCTCGAGATGCTTGAACGCGAGATCCTCGAGCTCCCACCGCATCTTCGCCATACCGAAGCGATGGGCCAGCGGGGCGTAGAGGTCCCGCGTCTCCTGCGCGATCCGCCGCTGCTTCTCCGGCCGCAGGTACTCCAACGTCCGCATGTTGTGCAGACGGTCGGCCAGCTTGATCAGGATGACGCGGGCGTCCTTGGCGATCGAGAGCAGCAGCTTGCGGTAGTTCTCGACCTGCCGCTCCTGCGACGAGTGCGCCGGCAGCGTGCCGATCTTGGTCAGCCCGTCGACGATGGCGGCGATCTCCCGCCCGAACTCCTGCTCGACCTCGGCGATGGTGACGGAGGTGTCCTCCACCACATCGTGGATGAGGCCGCTGGCGACCGTGATCGAGTCGAGCTGAAGGTCGGCGAGGATCTTGGCGACCTCCACGCAGTGCGAGACGTAGTCCTCCCCGGAGAGCCGCTTCTGACCCAGGTGCGCGCGCTCGCTGAAGCGATACGCGCGAACGAGCAGGTCCTCGTCGAGCCGCTCGGGGGCGCGCTCGGCGGTGAGCCGCCAGTTGGGGATGATCTCCTGGAGCGCGACTGCCGTCATGCGCGTGCCGCCGATCGCGCCGGCCGTCCGGCGTCCGAGCGCCCGCCCCCCGCCGGGGCGCCCGGGCGCTGGGCCCCGCCGACGTGGCGGCCGGGCTCACGGGCCCCGAGCAAGCGGTGCTCGGCCAGGCTGACGTGCCCTCCGCGCGCGATGATCACGTGGTCGAAGACCGGGATGTCGAGCACGCGCCCCGCCGCCATGAGGTCCGCCGTCACACGCAGGTCGTCGGCGGACGGTGTCGGGTCACCGCTCGGATGATTGTGGACGAGCACGACGGCGGCCGCCGACTCGGCGATCGCCTCGCGGAAGACTTCACGTGCATGCACGGGCGACGAGTTCAGCAGTCCGCGTGTCACGGTCACATCACGCGCCATCCGATGCTGAGAATCGAGTATCAACACGTGAAGTTCCTCTGCCGCCAGATCCGCCAACCGCGGCCCGACCGCCGCGGCGACATCCGCCGGTCCCCGGATGCTGGGCCGCGGCCCGGCCGCCTCCTCCGCCCACCGCCGCGCCAGCTCCAGCGCCGCGTGCACCACCGTGGCCCGGGCCGGCCCGATCCCCGGTATCGCCGTGAGCTCGGCCACCGGCCTCGATCCGAGGGCGCGGAGCGACCCCCGGCATCGGCGCATGATCTCGAAGCCCAGGGCCATCGCGGAATGCCCGCTTCCACCGCTCCCGATCAGCAGTGCCAGCAGTTCCGCCGTCCCGAGCTGCCGCGCGCCGAGCTGACGCAGCCGCTCCCGCGGCCGCTCGGCCACGGGGATCTCTCGGATAGCTAACCGGCCGGCGCCCGGCTCGCCAGCACCCTTCGACTCACACGCCATGCCGGCAGCATCGCCGGGGCCCGCCCTCCGCCCCCCATCGGCCGCCCCCGCCCGCCATCACCCCGACGCGTCGCGCACGTCCCCTGCTCCCCGCCATCGTGCCCGTCGTTGCCGGGCCCGGCGCCGGCCGCACCCACGCGCGAAATTGCGGGGCAGGCATCGGTGCGGGACGCGGGCGGCGGGCGGCATGATGGGCCGCCCCGGCATTGGTGCGGGATGCGGGTCGCGGGCGGCATGAATGCCGCCCCTACGCGCGGGGCGCGGGACGCGAACGGCGGGCGGCATGACGGGCCGCACGGCGAACGGCGGGCGGCATGAATGCCGCCCCGGCATTGGTGCGGGATGCGGGTCGCGGGCGGCATGAATGCCGCCCCTACACGGGCCGCGGGACGCGGGCGGCGGGCGGCATGATGGGCCGCCCCGGCATTGGTGCGGGATGCGGGTCGCGGGCGGCATGAATGCCGCCCCTACGCGCGGGGCGGCCTGGCGGCCGCCCCTGCCTACGCCGACGCGGCGGCGCCGTGGCACTTCTTGTATTTCTTTCCCGACCCGCAGGGACAGGGGTCATTGCGCCCGACGGTCGACCAATCGACGGGGGCACGCGGTCCGGCCGTCACCAGCGGCTTGGGGCGACCGCCGGCCGCCACCAGCGCCGGCTCCGGCCGGGCAACCGGCCGGCTGTTGGGCGGCTCGGTCGGCCCGATGTCGACCGGACCTCCCCCGTCCTTCGCCCCGTCGTCCGGCCCCTCGACCGGGATCTCCTCCAGCACCCCCAGCGCGTTGTACCGCTTGGTCGGCCGCGCGCTCGTGCCGCCCACCCCCTGCCCGTTGCCGCCCGTGTCGCCGGTCCCGCCCGGACCCCCCGCACTCCCCGCACTCCCCGCACGCCCTGCCCCGACGGCCGTCCGGCCATCGCCGCCCCGGCCGTCGCCGGTTCCGCGCCCGACACCCTGGGGGACACCGGCCGGCGCACCCTGGCCCGGCGTGAAGCCACTGAAGACGATCTGCGCGCGGAGAAAGCGCTCGGTGAACGTGCTGTAGATGTCGTGCATGAGGTCCACGAACATCGCGTACGCCTCTTCCTTGTACTCGATGAGCGGGTCCTTCTGCCCCCACGCGCGGTAGTTGATGCTGTTCCGGAGCTGATCGAGATCGTAGAGGTGATCCTTCCACTTCTCGTCGAGGACGCCCAGCATGACATGGGAGAGCACCGAGCCGGCGATCTCCGCGGGCTTGCCCTCGTCGGTCACGAGCGACGCGTTGAGGCTCTCGATCTTGGCCGCGAACGCCTGCCGCGCCGCCTCGAGCGCGATGTCGCCCGCCTCGCTCGTCGCCGCCGGGGCCTCCCCGCCCTCCTCGAACGCGGGCACGATGAGCAGGTACCGCTGGAGCAGCTCCTGCCCGAGCAGGCGGTAGTCGAACTCCGCCGAGTCGGCGGCGTCGACGAGCGCGCTCTCGACGCGCCGGGTGACCGCCTTCTCGATCATCTTCAGTGCTTCGCCCTTGAGCTCCTCGCCCCCCTCGAGCGCGAACGACCGGAGCGAGTACACGACCTCGCGCTGCTGGTTCATCACGTCGTCGTACTCCAGGAGCCGCTTCCGCTGCTGGAAGTTCTGGAGCTCGACGCGCTTCTGCGCGGTCTCGATCGACCGCGTGATGAGTGGGTGGGTCAGGACCTCGCCCTCCTGCGCCCCCATGCGGTCCATGAGCCGGGCGATGCGCTCGGACCCGAACAGGCGCATCAGGTCGTCCTCGAGGGAGAGGAAAAACTGGGACGCGCCCGGGTCGCCCTGCCGGCCGGCACGGCCGCGGAGCTGCCGATCGATCCGTCGCGATTCGTGGCGCTCGGAGCCCAGGATGTGCAGCCCGCCGCACTCGCTGATCTCGGTCTCCGCGCCCTCCTCGTCCTTCACGAGCGAGGGCTTGGACTCCGTCACGCCCGGGCCGAGCTTGATGTCGGTTCCGCGGCCGGCCATGTTCGTCGCGATCGTCACCGCCCCCGGTTGCCCGGCCGCGGCCACGATCTCCGCCTCGCGCTGGTGATACTTGGCGTTCAGCACGTTGGGGGTGAGACCCGCGCGCCGGAACATGCGGTCCAACGTCTCCGATACCTCGACGCTCACCGTCCCCACGAGCACCGGATAGCCCAGGTCGTGGAGGCGCCGCGTCTCCTCCAATATGGCGTTGTACTTCTCACGCCGGGTCTTGAACACGAGGTCGTGCCGGTCGTCACGGATCACCGGCCGGTTGGTCGGGATGACCGCCACCTCGAGCTTGTAGATCTCGAAGAATTCGGTCTCCTCCGTCTCCGCCGTTCCCGTCATGCCGGCGAGCTTCTCGTACATCCGGAAGTAGTTCTGGATCGTGATCGTGGCGAGCGTCTGCGTCTCGCCCTTCACCTGCACCCCTTCCTTGGCTTCGACCGCCTGGTGCAGGCCCTCCGACCACCGGCGGCCCGGCATCGTGCGCCCCGTGAACTCGTCGACGATGAGCACCTGCCCGTCCTGGACGACGTAGTTCACGTCCCGCTCGTAGAGCGCATGCGCGCGGAGCAGTTGGTGGACGATGTTCAACTTCTCGCTCTTGAGCGCGTAGTCCCCTTCGATCGCCCGGCGCGCATCCAGCTTCTCGGCCGCCGTCATCTGATCGTCGTGCTCGATGCGGTGCACGGCGACGGAGATATCGGGGAGGATGAACGCGTCGTGATCGGCCGGCGACATGAAGTCGACGCCCTGGTCGGTCAGGTGCACCGTGTGCCCCTTCTCGTCCAGGACGTACAGCAGGTCCTCCTCGAGATCGCGGAGCGTCTGCTTGTTCGAGGGGAGCTTCCGGTCGGCGATGTGATCCAGCTCCATCTTCTGGACGAGTGCCTTGGCTCCCGGCTCCGCCAGCACCTTGAGGAGGCGCTTGTTCTTCGGCCCGCCGAGCTGGGCCTGGTAGAGCGCCAGGGCGGCGTCCCCCGTCCGGCCATCGGCGAGCGCCCGCTCGCCGTCGCTCACGAGGCGGTTCACGAGATCCGTCTGGCGCCGCACGAGCCGGGCGACCGCCGCGTTGTGGTCCGCGTACAGCGCGTCGCTCTCGTTGCCGACCGGCCCGGAGATGATGAGCGGCGTCCGGGCCTCATCGATCAGCACCGAGTCCACCTCGTCGACGATCGCGAAGACGTGGCTCCGCTGCACCCGTTGCTCCAGCGACACGACCATGTTGTCGCGGAGGTAGTCGAAGCCGAACTCGTTGTTGGTGCCGTACGTGATGTCGCAGCCGTATGCGGCCCGCCGCTCGGGGGTCCCCGGCTCGGTGTCGTCGAGGCACCCGACGGTGAGCCCGAGATAGCGGAACACATGCCCCATCCACTGCGAGTCGCGGCGGGCCAGGTACGAGTTGACGGTGACGAGGTGCGCCCCCTTGCCGGGCAGTGCGTTCAGGTACAGCGGCAGGGTGGCGACGAGGGTCTTGCCCTCGCCGGTCGCCATCTCGGCGATGCGCCCGCGGTGGAGCTGGATCCCGCCGATCAGCTGCACGTCGTAGGGGACCATGTTCCACTCGACGTCGTGGCCAGTGACGCTCGCGGTCGTCCCGACCAGACGGCGACAGGCCTCCCGGACGGTCGCGAACGCTTCGGGCAGCATCTCGTCGAGGACCTCGGCGGTCGCCTCCCGCAGCTCCGCTTCGGCCCCGCCGCGTGCGTCGGGTCCGGCCAGCTCCGCGTCGATCCGCTCGCGCTCGGCCGCGTCGGTCGCGACGCGCTTGGCGGCCTTGAGCTCCGCGATCCGCGCCTCGATCTCGGCGGTGCGCTCGGCGATCGCGGCCCGGAATCGCGCCGTCTGCGCCCGCAACTCGTCGTCGGAGATCGCCTCCAGCCGCGCCCCGTGCTCGTGGATGCGGTCGATCAGCGGCTGGATGCGGCGCCGCTCGCGCTCGTGGCGCGTGCCGATGATTCTATTGATCAGCCCGTTGATCATTGCCTTCCCCTCGATCGTCCGGAGCGCGGTACAGCGTCGCCTCCGCGATGTACGCGCGCACGGCGTCGGGCACGAATCCATGAATGGATCGACCCGCGCGGACCCGTGCGCGCACTTCTGTCGAGGACACGTCCACGCGGCGCGTGTCGAGCACCCGATACCCCGGGCGCGAGGTCCCCGCACCGCCCGGTAGCCACCCCGCTATCTGACTCGCCCCGATATCGCCCCGCCGCCAGATCACGAGCTCCGCCAGCCGCATGATGGTCAGCGGATCCCGCCAGCGAGCGAACGATCGGACGACATCCGCACCCATGAGCAGGAACCGCTCGTCGCCGGGCGCCCGACGGGCCCACTCGGTCAGCGTATCCACGGTGAAAGATAACCCCGCCCGGTCGATTTCGATCGAGTCGACGGCCAGCCGCGAGTCGTCCGCGGCCGCCAGTCGCACCATCGCGAGCCGCTGCGCCGGGCTGGCGCCGGTGCCGTGCCGCTTGAGGGGTTGGGTCGAGGCCGGCACGAGCACGACCCGGTCGAGCCCAAGCGCGTCGATCGTGTCCGCCGCCGCGATCAGGTGCCCGACGTGCGGCGGGTCGAAGGTTCCCCCGAGGATGCCGACGCGCACCGGGCGGACGTGGAAGGGCGCGAGTGCTACGCGGCGCGCGGCGCCGCGCCGTGTGGCATCACGGGTGCTCGGCGGTCGTGTTCGCCGTCCCCGTCCCACACCGCTCGCGGACGCCCGGGTCCTGGGGATAGGTGATCCGGAGGGTGTTGCACACGTCCGCCGCATCGTCCTTGTAGCGGATCGCCCGGTACGAGTCCACGAGCCGCAGATAGGCGTCGCGCGTCGCCGGCACGTTGGGGTAGTTCTTGATCACGTCCTTGAAGTAGATGATCGCCGAGTCGTAGGCCTTTCGGTGATAGTAGTGGAGGCCGTTCTTGTAGTCCTTTTCGGCGAACCACTCCTGAAGGTGGGCGACACGGCGGTCGGTGCGGTCCTTGAGCGGCGATGACGGATAGAGCGCGAGCAGGGTCTGGTACTCCGAGAGCGCCGACTGGCCGTAGGTTGCGTCGAGATCCGGGCGCCGCCACATGTGCTCGTACGACCGTCCGGCGGCGAAGAGCGCCGGCGCCGCCAACGAGTCGTCCGGGAACGCGTCGGCGAGGCGCGAGAAGGACTGCGCCGCCAGCAGCGGCTCGCCCTTCTTCTCGTGCGCGACGCCGAGGTAGTAGTAGGACCGTGCGAGCAGCGTGTCGTGGGCCGGGAGCTCCAGCGTGAGCTTCTCGAATCCGGCCACGGCGTCGTCCCACCGATGGCGCTGATACGCCCGATACGAGACGTCGTAGAGCCGCTCCGGCGACCCCTGAAACTTCTTGACGTCGACCGGCGTGTGGCACCCGGCGAGCGCCGCGGCGGTGCTCACCAGCGTGGCGAGCACCACGGCGCGCCGTCCCGCGAGGGCGACCGACGGCATCTTCACGGCGTTGCGCGGACCTGAGGCCATCACCCGGAGATCGAGAAGTCGGACTGTGGTACCCGCGGCTCGCCTGAAGAGTTCAGGCATGCGTCTCCGCGGCGCCGGCATCGCGCCGGCTCAACATGGAACGATAGACCTCGACACGGCCGTCGTCAGGGTGAAGCGACGCCGCCCGGTCCCAGGCAGCCCGGGCCGCGTCGGTAGCGCCCAGGAAGTAGGCCGCCAGGCCACGCAGCAGGAGCGGCTCCAGCCAGTCGGGCCGGGCCGCGAGCACGCGGTCCAGCTCGTCGGCGGCGCCGTCGTACCGGTGGGCATCGAGGAGCGTCCGCGATAGGGCGAGCCGAACGTCGAGGTACGTTGGCCGCAACTCCAGCGCGCGGCGGTACTGGGCGATCGCCTCGTCCCAGGCCCCCGCCCCCCGGTACTCGTCGGCGAGGGCGGCGTGGGCGTTGGCGAGCCGATTGCCGACGACCGTCGGATAGCCGGTCGCGTCCGGGCGTCCGAACTCCTCCGCCAGCGCGAACGACTGCTCCGCCTCCTGGGTGCGGCCCAGCCCGTTGAGCAGGACCGCGCGGTTGAGGTGGGCTTCGACGTAGCGCGGATTCTGCGCCAGCGCGCGGTCGAACGCCGCCAGCCCCTCGACCGGCCGATCGGCCATCGCCAGCGAGAGCCCGAGCAGGTTGAAGGCGTCGGCGTACACGCAGCCGCCCCCGATCGCCTCCTCGAGGAGCGCCACGGCTCCCACATAGTCCCGGGCCGCGAACCGCTCGCGCGCGCGGTCCACCGCGTCCGGCACGAGCTCGACCAGCTCGCGCAAGGTCCGTCCGCCGGTCGCCGTCATCCGACGCGTCGCCCCTCGCCGGCCGGCACGGTCATGCGGCGCGCGGGCGCATCCGATCGGTGCCGACCAGGGCGCGGAAGTACTCGACCGTCCGCACGACGCCATCGCGGAGCGGCACGCGGGGCTCCCACCCGAGCATCGTGCGGGCCCGGGTGATGTCGGGGCGCCGCACCTTCGGGTCGTCCTCGGGGAGGGGGCGATATTCGATCGCCGAGCGCGAGCCGGTGACCTCGATCACGACTTCGGCGAGCTGCCGGACGGTGTACTCGTCCGGGTTCCCGACGTTCGTCGGCTCACTATCCCCGCCCATGAAGAGCCGGAAGATGCCCTCGATCTCATCCTCGACGAAGCAGAAGCTGCGCGTCTGGCTGCCGTCGCCATAGACGGTCAGCGGCTCGCCGCAGAGCGCCTGGACGATGAAGTTGGAGACGACCCGGCCGTCGCGCGGCCGCATGCGGGGGCCGTAGGTGTTGAAGATCCGGACGATGCGCGTGTCCATACCGTGATATCGATGATACGCCATCGTCATCGCTTCGGCGAAGCGCTTCGCCTCGTCATACACGCCGCGGGGGCCGATCGGATTCACGTTCCCCCAGTACCGCTCCGTCTGGGGGTGGACGAGCGGATCGCCGTACACCTCGGATGTCGACGCCAGAAAGAATCGCGCGCCCTTGGCCTTCGCGAGTCCCAGCGCGTTGTGCGTCCCGAGCGCCCCCACCTTGAGCGTCGGAATGGGATGCTCGAGGTAGTCGACCGGACTCGCCGGCGACGCGAAATGCAGCACCCCGTCCAGCGGCCCGGCCACGAAGGTGTAGGTCGAGATGTTGTGCCGGATGAACTCGAATCCCTTCCGCCCGATCAGGTGGGCGATGTTGTCCGCGTGACCCGTGACGAAGTTGTCCAACCCGACGACGGCGTGGCCGTCTCGGAGAAACCGGTCCGCGAGATGGGAGCCCAGAAACCCCGCGGCTCCCGTGATCAGGACGCGCACGGTCGGCCGCGCGTCAGGCGACGAGCGTCGCCGGCCGGGCGACGGGGCGCGCGACCGGGCGGCCCATGGAGTCGTACCGGAACCCCAGCTCGACCATCTTCACCGGATCGTACAGGTTCCGGCCGTCGATCAGGATCGGCTGGCGCAGCGCCTGTCTGATCCGCTGGAAGTCCGGGTGCCGGTACTCGTTCCAGTCGGTCACGACGACGAGCGCGTCGGCACCGGCGACGGCATCGTAATTGGACTCGACGAACGCCACCCGGTCCCCGAGCCGGCGCCGTGCCTCCTGTGTCGCCACCGGGTCGTGGGCACAGACGCGCGCCCCGGCCTCGAGCAGCTCCTCGATCAGGGTCAGCGACGGCGCCTCACGCATGTCGTCCGTCTGCGGCTTGAAGGCGAGCCCCCACACGGCGATCTGCGTTCCGCGCACGCTGCCGCCCAGCGCGGTCGAGAGCTTCGTGAACAGCCGCCGCTTTTGCCGCTCGTTCACGTCCTCGACCGCCTGGAGCACGTCGAGCGGCACACCACATTCCTCGGCGGTCCGGATGAGCGCCTTGACGTCCTTGGGGAAGCACGAACCTCCGTATCCCGGCCCCGGGAAGAGGAACGACGCGCCGATCCGCGGATCGCTCCCCACGCCCTTGCGGACATGGTCGACGTTCGCGCCCACCCGCTCGCACAGGCTCGCGACCTCGTTCATGAAGGAGATGCGCGTCGCCAGCATGGCATTGGCGGCGTACTTCGTCATCTCCGCCGACGGGATATCCATGAAGATGATCGGCTTGCCCGTCCGCACGAACGGCGCGTACAGCTCCGCCATCACGCTCCGCGCGTGGTCGGTCTCCACCCCCAGCACGACGCGGTCGGGCTTGAGGAAATCGTCGACCGCGGCCCCCTCCTTGAGGAACTCCGGGTTGCTGCACAGGTGGAAGGGGTAGCGGGCATGGCGGGCGACGGCGGCGCTGACCTTGGCGGCCGTACCGACCGGCACGGTCGACTTGGTGACGACGACCAGCTCCCGGGTCATGTGCCGCCCGATCTGCTCGGCGACCGCCAGCACATGGCGCAGGTCGGCCGACCCATCCTCGTCGGGCGGCGTGCCCACGGCGATGAAGATCACGCTCGCCGAGGCGACCGCCGCGGGAACGTCGTCGGTGAAGATGAGCCGCTCGTGCTGCTGGTTGCGCTCCACGAGCGGGGCGAGCCCGGGCTCGTAGATCGGGAGCTGGTTGCGCTTCAATCCTTCGATCTTCCGCCGGTCCACATCCGCGCAGACCACGGAGTTGCCCGTCTCGGCCAGACATGCTCCGACTACCAGGCCGACGTAGCCCGTGCCAATCACTGAGATGTTCACGAGTTCCCCGTGTGAGTCAGAACTCCAAGTGCGACAGCAAGTTAGTCTAACGCGGCCGGCCGGGCAAACGTCCGGAGACCTTTCCCCGGAGCCGCCGCCACCGTTTCCCTTGCATGTCGCTTGCCGACTCGGCGCCGTAGAACTCGTGATAGTAGTAGCCGTACCCGCCGTAGTAGACCCCGCTCCGGAAATTGACGTCGTTCAGGACGGCGCCCAGGATCCGGCCGTTGACGATCCGAAGCTGGGCCACGGCCCGCTGCACGGCGTCCCGCGCCGTCTTCCCCAGGCGCACGACGACGATCGTGCCGTCGACCAGGGAGGAGATGACCGAGGCGTCGGTCACCGCCAGCACCGGGGGCGCGTCGATCACGACCATGTCGAAGACGCGGGTCGCCTCCTCCAACACGGCCCGCATCTGCCGTGATCCGAGCAGCTCCGAGGGGTTGGGGGGGAACTGGCCGCTCGCGAGGACCGAGAGGTTGGGGGCATCGGTGGCCCGCACGGCGTCGCCGAACGGGGTGACGCCGACCAGCACTTCGGTCAGCCCCGGCGACTGCGGCAGCTCGAAGCTGGTGTTCACCACGGCCCGCCGCAGGTCGGCGTCGATCAACAGGGTGCGCTGCCCCTGCTGCGCGAAGGTCGTAGCGAGGTTACAGGCGACGGTGGACTTGCCGTCACCCGGGCCGGGGCTCGTCAGCACGATCGTCCGCAGGTCGTGGTGCGCGCGCGCGAACGCCAGGTTGGTGCGGAGCGACCGGAACGCCTCGGCGATCATCGACTGCGGCTCGACGTGCGAGATGATGCGGAACCGATCGCCCGCCGATCCGCCGAACCGGATCCCGGCCCCGGCCCGCGGGATCGAGCCCAGGATCGCCAGGCGGAGCCGGTCGCGCACTTCGTCGGGCGTCCGGACCGAGCCGTCCAGGCGGTCGGCGACGGTCGCGACCAGCATCCCGAGGAGGAGGCCAATGATGGCCGCCAGGAGCACCGCGCGCTTGCGCTGCGGGGAGACCGGCGTCAGGGGGCGCGTGGCCGGATCGATGACCCGCACGCCGCCGGTCTCGCCGCCTTCGCTGATCCGGGCCAGCTGATACTGTCCGAGCAGGTTGTCGTAGCCGGTCTCGCGCGTCTTCACGTTCGCCGTCAGGCGCGCCTGCTCGGCGACCATCGGCGGATAGTGCTCGCTCTCCCGCCGCAGTTCGGCGACACTGCTGTCGATCGACGCGATCCGGGTGGCGAGGCTCTGGAGGTACAGCTTGCTCGCGAGCTGGAGGTTCCGCTTGGTGGTCGCGATCGAGCTGTCGAGCGCCTGCATGTCGGCGTTCCGATCATCGCGCGACAGGCTGAGACGCTGCCGCGCGGTCTCCAACTCGAACCACGTCTGATAGAGACCGGCCACGCTCTTGTTGTGCTCGACGGCATCGGTCGCGACGAGCCGCCGGAGCTCGTCGTCGCTCGTATCCGTCTGGGCCAACCGGCCGACGAGCGCCAGATACACCTGCTGCTCGACGCTCAGTGCCGAGCGGTCATCCTCCAGCTTGTACACCCGCTTGAACAACTCGGTCTGCTCGTCGGTCACGTCGGACGTCCGGTTCCGCGATTGGAAGTCGCGGAGCGAGTCCTGGCTGCGCTGGAGCGACCGCGCCTGTTCCTCGAGGCTTTGCGCGATGAACTCGCTCCGCTTGCGCGCCCGGGACTGCGCACCCTCCCGGGCGTAGTCGGCGTAGACCTGCGCCAGCATGTCCGCCGCCCGCTGCACGCGCACGGGGTCGGGCCCACTGACGGTGATCTCGACGATGTCGGTCTGGGGCAGCACGCGCGTCACGATCGCGCTCCGCAGCTCGCGCGCCGCAGCGTCGAGCGAGAAGAGCGTCAGCTCCACGCTCGGCTCCCGAACAGGCGGACGGCGTGGAATGACGAGCACGAACGCCCCGACGTCGAGCGTGTCGCCGTAGCGCGCCGTGCGCCGAACGCCCGGTCCCGCGATCGTATACCCCTCCTGGCCGAACCGGAGCTCGTACCGCCCAGGGAGCGCCTCGCGCCGGACGACGGGCATCTCCTCACCGACGATCGTGCTGAGCAGCGTGTGCGCCGGCCGCGTCACGTCCAACTGCAACCCCGCCGCGAGCGCGGCCCGTGCGGCGACCGTCTGGCTGCGGATCACCTGCTGCTCCGAGACCAGCGGGTCGACCCGGAAGTCGAGCTGCGGGCCGGCCGAGGGGGCGTTGCTGATCGGATTGCCGTCCCGCTCCACGCGCACGGTGACCGACGACGCGTACACGCGTTGCTCGGCGATCGTGCGCCAGGCGCCGATGCCGACGGTGGCGAGGAAGACGAAGGCCACCACCCACCGCTGCCGGACGACCGCGGCGGCGAGGTCCCGGAGCGTTGGCTCGCTGGCCGGCCCGCCGGTCTCCGCGGCCGCACCGGACGCGCCCGCGGCTCCGCCTCCCGCGGCGGCGGCCGGCGACTCGAGGGACAGACGGACGTCGGTCACGTCAGTGATGGGAGATCTGCGCGAGGGTGACGATCGACAGGGCGAGGCCCGCCAGCGTCGCCGCCAGGCCGATGTTCTCGCGGGAGAAGATGGATCGGCGCTCCGGCAGGTAGACGACGTCGTTGGAGTAGAGCGCGACGCGTCCGGCCGCGCTGCCCCCGAGCGCGCTCTGCAAGTCGATCGTGAAGGCGCGATTGTCACGCACGACCTGCGCGCGGCGCAGATTCGCGCGGTCGGTCGGCCCCCCGGCGAGCGTCAGGAGCTGGATCACGCTCACTCCCGGGTCGACCGGGTAGAGCCCGGGCGCGCGCACCTGCCCCAGCACCGACACCCGGATGAGCGGCTGCACGGCAAGCTCCGGCGTCCGAAAGCCCCGCGCCCGCAGGGCCTCGACGAGCCGGTCCTGGACCTGCACCGGATCGAGCCCGGCCGCCCGCACCACCCCGAGCCCCGGGATCTGCACGTTCCCCTGGGCGTCGATCAGGTACTGGCCACTGAGCTCCGAGTCGCGATAGACGCGGATCTTGAGGAGGTCACCCGAGCGGAGTGTGCCGGTCGGTCGAACGATCGTATCACCGGTCGCCGCCGGCTGTCCCTGGGGCGCGCCCTGCGCCGCGGCGCCCCTCGCCAGGATGGTCCCGGGGCCAGCCGCCACGACCGCGGACAGGAAGGTCAGCGTCGCCGCGCGCCGAAGAGCGCGGACCGGGGGCCCGGCGGGCCAGGGCGGGCAATCAGGGATAGCGAAACGCATATGTCACGGCGAGTTGGGCCCGGACGTAGGTCGTGGCGGCGAGTGGCAGATTGTTCGCCCCGCGGATCCGCGCGACGGCGACGCTGCCGGTCACCGGCATGATCGGGGTGAGGATCTGCATCGAGACATCGCCGATCGCCGCGGTCTGGGCGGGGCGCCCGGCGAGGGCGGTCGGAAAGGGCTCGCCGACGTGGCGGGCGGCCGACTGCCCCGGCCGTTCATCGATCCGTTGGAGCCCGCGCCGCCAGACGCCGGCGTCGGCGGCCAGCCGGAGCCATCCGGTCGGAAAGAGGTCGGCGGCCACGCGCGCGTAATCTGCGTCGGGTCCGAGGGCGGACCCGAGGGGCACGTTGTACTGCTGGTACACTTCGCTGTAGTACCCGCGCATGTAGGTGTAACTGTCGATGCGCTGGTACTCCACGGCGAGGGTTGCCGGGAGCGGCAGCGGGACCGGCGCCGCGAGGACGAGGTCGTAGCCAAGTTGGTCCGGCGTGTCGAGTCGACGCGCCGCATCGACCTGAATGTCATCGATCAGCAGCTCGGCGGACGCCGTGATCGGGCCGAGTCGTGTCCTCGCCGCGGCGAACGCGGTGAGATTGTCACGCGCGTCGTCGCCGGTCCGCCCGCTGTCGTGCTGCGTGATCTGGTAGGGAATGAAGGGATTGAGATAGTAGAAGTCGACCGTCGCCGACCCACGCGAGAGGAGCGCGGTCTCGCCGGCGGTCAGCTCGAAGGCACGGCCCGGCCGCCAGGTGATGCTGTGCCCCGCGATGTAGCGGTAGACGCGCTGCGGGCCGATGGTCGACGTGAGGCCGTCGCGTGCCGAGTCCAGCACGACGTCGTCCAACGACCCGAACAGCGCGCGCCCCTCGACGTGGGCCGTGTGAAAGGCCGCGGCCACCCGATCGATCGGCGGCCCGTTGGCGGAGAGGATCTGGGAGTCGTTCCCCTCCCCCAGCCACGCTTCCGGCCCGCGGCCCAGGGTGAAGGTGAAGACTCCCGCCCGCGCGGTGACGTACGCCTCGCTGAAGTCGAGCACGCCCGCCGACCGCCGGAGCGGTCGTGCCCGCGCCGTCGGGTCGTTGCGGACATTGCTCTCGCCGTACCCGTCGACCACGACGGCGACCCGGTCGCCGGCCGCGTAGGTGACCCGCCCGTGGACGATGCCGACGGCCGGGGGGTCGCCAGCGGCCCTCGCCCGCACGTCGTTCCAGAACGGCACGAACTCGCCGTTCGAGAGCGCCGTGCCCCGCATGGTGACCGCCCCTCCGAGGCGGATCCCATCGCCGGAGTCGGCCCGGAGTGTCCCGCGACCCTGCCCGACGAATCGGCGCGCGAGCGCCGTCAGGATCGGCCCGTCGCACGCCGGCTGCCCACGCGCGGCGACGATCGCCGCCCGCACGAGCCGCACGTCGTACGGCCGGTCGACGGAGACCCGGGCCGCCGCACAGCCACCCCGCTCGAGGGCCGCGAGCTGCTCGTACGCCGGGTCGGCGAGCGGGAGCGCGGCGAGCGGCGCCTGCGCGCCGGCGGCGGGCGGTACGCCGATGGCGGCCACCCAGATGATCAGACACCCGAGCGATGTCGCGAGGCCCGGTCGTCCGCCGCGGGGCCCACACCGCGCCGCGAGGCGTCCGGCCGGCGCGGCGTGGTCAGCCGGATGAGGAGAGAGAGACGATCCGCGCCCGCGGCCGAACGACGCGCGCGGTCGCGTTGCGGGTGTCGACGACGACGGGGGCGTGGTCCACCACGAGCTGGTAGTCGACGTCGCTGTGGTCGGTGACGATGACGGCGACGTCGCTCCGCGCGAGCTCCTCGGCGGTGAGGGCAACGCCGCGCCGAGCGTGTCCGTCCTCGGTGAATGTCGGGATGTAGGGATCGTGGTACACGACGAGCGCGCCTCGCCCCTCGAGGAGCCGGATGACGTCGAGCGCGGGGCTCTCGCGGATGTCATCGATGTTGCGCTTGTAGGCGACGCCGATCACGAGGACGCGACTCCCTTTCACGGCCTTGCACACGTCGTTCAACGCGTGGGCCACCTTCTCGACCACGAAGTCCGGCATCTGGCTGTTGATCTCGCTCGCCACGTCGATGAAGCGCGTCCGGTAGTTCAGGGTGCGCATCTTCCACGCGAGGTAGTGCGGGTCGAGCGGGATGCAGTGGCCGCCGATGCCGGGGCCGGGGGTGAAGCGCATGAAGCCGAAGGGCTTGGTGGCCGCCGCGTCGATCACTTCCCAGACGTTGACGCCGAGGCGATCGCAGACGATCGCCATCTCGTTCACGAGCCCGATGTTGACCGAGCGGAACGTGTTTTCCAACAGCTTCACCAGCTCCGCCGCTTCGGGCGACGAGACCGCGACCACCGACTCGATGCATGTGCCGTAGAGTGCGGCCGCCACCCGGAGGCACGCGGGCGTGATGCCGCCCACGACCTTCGGTGTGTTCCGCGTGTTGAACCGCTCGTTCCCCGGATCGACCCGCTCGGGGCTGAAGGCGAGGAAAATGTCCCGCCCGACGGTCAGCCCTCGGCGCTCGAACTTCGGTTGCACGAGCTCCCGGGTCGTTCCCGGATAGGTCGTGCTCTCCAGGACGACCAAGGTGCCGGGTCGGCAATGCAACGCTATAGTATCGGTCGCCTTGTCGACGTAGCTCATATCCGGGTCGCGGGTCTTCACGAGCGGGGTCGGGACGGCGATCGAGACGGCGTCGACCTCGCCCAGACGACCGGCGTCGGTGGTGGCCGTGAGGGCCCCCCGCTCGACGAGGGTCGCGACGTCCGCCGACGGCACGTCCTGGATGTGCGACCGGCCCGCCGACAGGTGCTCGACGACACGGCGGCTGACGTCATAGCCGACGACCCGGAACCCGGCCCGCGCAAACTCCACCGCCAGTGGGAGCCCGACGTACCCCAGTCCGACGACGCCGATGACGGCGCTCCGGTCCCCGACCCGGTCGATGAGCTGGCGCTCGTAGTCGGGCGCCGGGCCCTCGGCGTGGCTCCGAGGAGACGCGGAAGGCGACACGGCGGGGGCCGGCGGCGGGGCGGGAGCCGCCGGGGAGCGGGAGGAGCGGGAGGAGCGGGGAGAGGCAGGTCGGGTCATGGGCGGTAGAAGGCGCGCACGGCGTCGATCACTTCGTCCTGCTGGGCGCGTGTGAGCTCGGGGTACACGGGAAGCGACAGGACCTCACCCGCCGCCCGCTCGGCCTCCGGCAACTGGCCGGCACGGTACCCGAGATAGACGAAGCAGGGCTGAAGGTGCAATGGGACGGGATAGTAGATCGCCGTGCCGATGTGCCGGGCGGTGAGGTGCGCCTGGAGCGCGTCCCGGCGCTCGGCGCGGATGGTGTACTGGTTGAAGATCGATTCGTTCTCCGGCGCGACGACGGGCGGGCAGACGTGCGGCGCCAGCTCGGCGAACGCAGCCGAGTAGTACGCGGCGTGCGCCCGCCGCCGCGCGCTCCACTCCGCGAGGTGCGGCAGCTTCGCGCCGAGCACGGCCGCCTGGAGGGCATCGAGCCGTGAGTTGTAGCCGACCTCGTCGTGAATGTACGTCTTCACGCCGCCGTGGGTCCGGAGGCGCAGCAGCCGGCGGTAGAGCCCCTCGTTCTGGGTGAGCATCATCCCGCCGTCGCCGTACGCCCCGAGGTTCTTGGAGGGGAAGAAGCTCAGCGTGCCGATGGCCACCGCCTCGCCGGCCATCCGCCACTCGCCGTCGATCGATCGGCGGGCACCGATCGATTGGGCCGCATCCTCGATCTGCGGGACGCCCGGCGCCGCGGCCGCGATCCGCTCGAGTGCGGCCATCTGCCCGAAGAGATCGACCGGGATGATCGCCCGGGTCCGTGGCGTGACGGCCGCCGCGACCCGCTCGGGGTCGATGTTGAAGGTGACGGGATCGATATCGACGAAGACCGGCGTGGCGCCGGCGTTGTGGATCGTCCCCGCGGTCGCGAAGAAGGTGAAGGGCGTCGTGATGACCTCGTCGCCCGGCCCGACGTCGAGCGCGCGGAGGGCGAGGAGGAGCGCGTCGGTCCCGCTCGCGCAACCGACGGCGAACCGCGTGTGCGAGAGCGCCGCGATGTCTCGCTCGAGCCGACTGACCGGCTCGCCCAGGATGAACGTCTGGGCGTCGACCACCTCCATCATCGCCCGGAGGACACCGTCCTTGATGGCCGCGTGCTGCGCGCGCAGGTCGAGTAAAGGAACCGCCATGACGAGGTCGCCCGGAAGAGGTCAGGGGTCGATCAGATCCGAGCCCGGAGCGGGAGCGGCACCTCCCGACCCGACTTGGCCGATTCGTAGATCCCGAGGATGAGCTCCAACGATTTGCGTCCCGCTCGGCCGTCGGTGTCGGGTTTGGCCTCCCCGCGCAGGACGGCGAGCACGTTGCGATAGTACGCCTCGTGCCCGAACCCGTAGACCGTCGGTGGGTTGGTGTTCACCGCGTCGACGAGCTTGTCGTCGTCGTCGTAGGCCGCGAACGACCAGTGCTCGATGCGGTTGACGGCCGTCCCGCCGATCTTCACCGTCCCGGTCTCGCCCAGGATCGTGATCGAGCCCTCGAAGTTTCGAGGGTAGGTCAGCATCGTGACTTCGATGCACCCGAGCGCGCCCGAGCGGAACTTCAGCACGGCGACCCCCGAGTCCTCGGTCTCGATACGGCGGGCCAGGGTGGCCGTCTTGGCCACCACGCTCTCCACCGGGCCCACCAGCCACTGGATCAGATCGACGTAATGCGACGCCTGATTCATGAAGGCGCCGCCGTCGAACTCCCAGGTGCCGCGCCACGGCGCCTGGTCGTAATACTCCTGCGGCCTGGCCCACCGCACGGTGCAGTTGGCCATGTAGATGCGTCCGAAGCGTCCCTTGTCGACCGCGCGCCGGAGGAGCTGCACGGTGGCGTTGAGTCGGTTCTGCTTCACGACGAAGAGGAAGACGCCGGCCGCGTCACAGGCATGCACGAGATCATCCGCCGCCGAGAGCGTGATCGCCATCGGCTTCTCGACGATCACGTGCTTGCCGGCGGCCGCCGCGAGCATCCCCTGCTCGGGGTGCATGCCGGAGGGCGTGGCGATGGTGACGATCTCGCACGGGGCGTGGGCGAGCATCTCCTCGTACGACCGGAACCAGGGCACGCCCTGCTGCTCGCCGGCCGCGCGCGCACGGTCGGCATCGACGTCGCAGACGGCGCTCAGCGTGAGCCCCGGCACCTTGGCCAGCGCCTCGAAGTGATTGCGGCTGATGCGGCCGCACCCGACGAGCGCGACCCGGAAGGTCGCTGGCCCGCTCACGACTCGGCCCCGACCGGCGTGATCCCCGCGCCCTCGCGCACGTAGGCCGCCCCGCACGCGGCGCAGCGGCCGATGTCGGCGAGGCGCACCCCACACGCACACACCCAGCCGACCCGCCGGGCCGGGACCCCGACCACGAGGCCGTACGCCGGGACGTCGCGGGTGACGACGGCGCCCGCGCCGACGAACGCATACCGGCCGAGCGTCACGCCGCAGACGATCGTGGCATTGGCGCCGATGCTGGCCCCGCGGCCCACCAGCGTCCGACGGTACTCGTGCTTCCGCGAGACATGGCTGCGCGGATTGACGACGTTGGTGAATACCATCGACGGTCCGCAGAAGACGTCGTCCTCGAGCTCGACCCCTTCGTAGATCGAGACGTTGTTCTGCACCTTCACGTTGTCGCCGAGGCGCGTGCCGCCCATGACGACGACGTTCTGCCCGAGGTTGCACCGGGCGCCGATCACCGCGCCCGGCATGATGTGACAGAAGTGCCAGATCCGCGTCTCCGGACCCACGATCGCGCCGTCGTCCACATAGGCGGACTCGTGGATCCGCGCCGAGGGGGCGACGCCCGGCGCGGAAGCGCGGACCGCGTGTCCCGTCATGGTGATGCCCCGGCACCCTGCGGCAGGGCGAGCTCCCGCGCCGCGTGCGGCTCGGCGTCACCGCGCGCGAGCGCCTGCCACTCCTGGAGCGACCGCACCGAGGGCTGGCGCGACCGGAGCGCGATGACCGCATCGAGGGCGGCGTTGGCCGCCGACAGGGTGGTCGTGTACGGCACGCGATGGGCGATCGCCGCCTGCCGCAAGGAGTAGTCGTCCCGGTGGGCGTGCTTGCCCAGCGGCGTGTTGATCAGGAGCTGCACTTGCCGGTTGACGATCAGGTCGATGGCGTGCGGCCGCCCGTCGTGCACCTTGAACACCCGATCGGCCGGGATGCCGCGGAGCCGCAGGTATCGCTGCGTTCCCTCGGTCGCGAAGAGCCGGAACCCGAGCTCGTGGAACCGGCGGGCGATCGGGACGACGGTCGGCTTGTCGCTGTCGTTCACGGTGACGAAGATCGCCCCGTGCATCGGGAGGCCATTGTCGGCCGCGATCTGTGCCTTGGCGAACGCGGTGCCGAACGAATCGGCGATCCCCATGACTTCGCCGGTCGAGCGCATCTCCGGGCCGAGGATCGGATCGAATTCCCGGAACTTGCTGAACGGGAAGACGGCCTCCTTGACGGCCACGTACGGCGGCACGACCTCCTCGGTGTACCCGATCGCGTCGAGCGTCTCGCCACCCATGACGCGCGCGGCGATCGACGCCAGTTGGACGCCGACGGCCTTGGAGACGAAGGGCACCGTCCGGCTGGCGCGCGGGTTGACCTCGAGGACGTAGACGACGCCGTCCTTGATCGCGAACTGCACGTTGATCAGCCCCACGACGCCGAGCGCGCGCGCGAGCGCCATCGTCTGCTCGCGCATCAGGGTGAGGTCCCGCTCGCCGATCAGGTACGGCGGCAGCACGCACGCCGAGTCCCCGGAGTGGATGCCGGCGTCCTCGATGTGCTGCATCACGCCGCCGATCACGACCCGCTCCCCGTCCGCCACCGCATCCACGTCGGCCTCGAAGGCGTCCTCGAGGAACCGGTCGATCAGCACGGGCCGCTCCTCCGATGCGCGAACCGCGCGCGCGAAGTACGCCCGCAGCGACGGCTCGTCGTAGACGACCTGCATCGCCCGCCCGCCGAGCACATACGACGGCCGGAGGAGGACGGGATAGCCGACGCGAGCCGCGATGCCCGCCGCCTCGTCGACACTCGTCGCCGTTCCGCTGTCGGGCTGCCGGAGGCCGAGCTGGCGCGCGATGGCCTCGAAGCGCTGTCGGTCCTCGGCCGTGTCGATCGCGTCGGGCGGCGTGCCGAGGATCCGGACGCCGGCCTCGGCCAGGCCGTGCGTGAGCTTGAGCGGTGTCTGGCCGCCGAGCTGGACGATCACGCCCTCGGGCTGCTCCCGGTCGACGACTTCGAGGACGTCCTCGAGCGTCAGCGGCTCGAAGTACAGCTTATCGGAGATATCGAAGTCGGTCGAGACGGTCTCCGGGTTGGAGTTGATCATGATCGTCTCGAACCCGCGCGCGCGGAGCGCCATGGCCGCCCGCACGCAGCAGTAGTCGAACTCCACTCCCTGCCCGATCCGGTTCGGCCCACTGCCGAGGATCGCGATCGACCGCCGTCCGGTGCGGGGCGCCTCGCTCTCCTCGTCGTAGCTGCCGTAGAGATACGGTGTCGACGACGGGAACTCGCCGGCACAGGTGTCGACCATCTTGTACACGGGCCGGACCCCCGCCGCCCAGCGCCACCCCCGGACCACCGCCTCGCTCACGGCGCGGCCGCGGAGCGCCGCGAGCTGGCGGTCGGAAAACCCCATCCGCTTCATCGATCGCAGGGCGTCCGCGCCCGCGGCCTCATCGGGCGAGAGCGCGGCGTAGCGGCGCTCGGCCTCGACGAGCTGCTCCATCTCGGCCAGGAACCAGGGGTCAATGCCGGTGAGCTCGTGCAGGTCGCGCAGGCTCATCCCTGCCTCGATCCCCCGCTTGACCTGGAACACGCGCTCCGGCGTGGGCCGGCGCAGTGCTGCGCGGAGCGCCTCGAGCGAGGCGTCGGGGAGCCGGTCGTCGTCCGGCACCGCACCGACCGCCCACCCACTCCGTCCCGCTTCGAGCGCGCGCAGCCCCTTCTGGAACGCCTCCTTGAAGGTGCGGCCGATCGCCATCGACTCGCCGACCGATTTCATCTGCGTCGTGAGGTGCGGGTCCGCACCGGCGAATTTCTCGAACGCGAACCGCGGCACCTTGACCACCACGTAGTCGAGCACCGGCTCGAAGGACGCGGGCGTCTGCTCGGTGATGTCGTTCCGGATCTCGTCGAGCCGGTAGCCGACCGCGAGCTTGGTCCCGATCCGCGCGATCGGGAACCCGGTCGCCTTGGAGGCGAGCGCCGACGACCGGGAGACGCGCGGATTCATCTCGATGACCAGCATCGTGCCGTCCCGCGGATTGACGGCGAACTGGATGTTGCACCCGCCGGCGTCGACGCCGATCTCGCGGATCACGGCCAGCGCGGCATCGCGCATCCGCTGGTACTCGCGATCGCTCAGGGTCATCGCCGGCGCGACGGTGATCGAGTCACCGGTGTGCACGCCCATCGGGTCCAGATTCTCGATCGAGCAGACGATCACGACGTTGTCGTCACGATCGCGCATGACTTCCAGCTCGTATTCCTTCCACCCGAGCACGCTCTGCTCGATCAGCACCTGGTGGGTCGGGGAGAGATCGAGCCCACGACGCACCACGGCCTCGTACTCGTCGCGATTGTACGCAATCCCGCCGCCCGTCCCGCCGAGGGTGAACGACGGCCGGATGATCGCCGGAAAGCCGATGCGCTCGAGCAGCGCCTCGGCCTCGGCCCAGCTCGTGGCGATCCCGCCGGTCGGCACCGCCAGCCCGATGCGCCGCATCGCGTCGGCGAACTCCTTCCGGTCCTCGGCGACCCGGATCGCGCGGGCGTTGGCGCCGATCAGCTCCACGCCATATCGCTCGAGCACGCCGCGCTCGGCGAGCGCCATCGCGACGTTGAGCGCCGTCTGCCCGCCCATCGTCGGCAGGAGCGCCTGCGGCCGTTCCCGCTCGATCACGAGCTCGACGAACTCCGGCGTGACCGGCTCGACATAGGTACGGTCCGCGAACTCCGGGTCGGTCATGATCGTGGCCGGATTGGAGTTCACGAGCACGACCTCGAACCCCTCTTCCTTCAGCGCCTTCGCCGCCTGGGTGCCGGAATAATCGAACTCGGCTCCCTGTCCGATCACGATCGGGCCAGAGCCGAGGAGCAGAATCCGGTGCAGATCGGTCCGTCGGGGCATGGCGTCAGCCAGCGGATCGAGTCATGTGCGCCCGCGGGCCCGCGTCACGGGTGCGCCGCCGGCCGCGCGGACCAGTACTTCACGAGATCGTCGATCAGGTCCCGCACGGTGTGCTCGGGCGCCCATCCGACGGCGTCGCGGAGCCGCGTGCTGTCTCCCACCAGCGCCGGCACGTCGACCGACCGGGCGAGCTCGGGATCGGTCGTGAGCGGCGCCTTGACGCCGGTCGCCGCCAGCACCTGTACCGCCAACTCCTTGACCGAGACCCCGACGCCACTCGACACGTTGTACACCTCCCCGGCTCGCCCCCGTGCCGCCAGCGCAATATACGCCGCCGTCACGTCGGCGACGTGCAGGAAGTCCCGAACCGATCCCGCGTTCCCCAGCACGAGCGCACCCCGCCGCTCGGTCGCCCCGCCACCGGCGGCCCCGGCGGCCCCGGCGGACCCGGCCCCGGGTCCGCCTCCGCCCCGGAGGGCGAGCGCCCGGCGGACGAGCGCGGGCAGGAGGAACGCCGGCGACTGTCCCGGGCCGCTGTGATTGAAGCTCCGGGTCGCGACCACGCGCACCCCCTCGCTCCGGAACGCCTCGAGCGCGATCACCTCCTGCGCGGCCTTGGTGGCGGCATAAACGGTCAGCGGGCGTTGCTCCGCATCCTCGTCGAGCGGCAGGGCACTCCTGTCGTGCCGTCCGTACTGCTCGCCGCTCCCGACCACGAGGACGGCGGGATCGAGGACCCCGACGCGCCGGCGGACCCGGACCTCGCCGAGCAGCCGCGCGATCCCCACGACATTGACCTCGGCCGCCGTCCCCGGGTCGCCGCTCGCGCCGCCGACCGAGCTGACACCGGCCAGGTGGAAGATCGCGTCCGGTGTCGCCAGATCGAGTGCGCGGCGCACATCCTCGACCCGCCGGACGTCCCCCAGTACCCACTCGACCGATGCCTGCTCGTCGGTCGAGAGGAGTGTCGGCCCGTCGGTCGGGTCCACTGGTGTGAGCCCTGCCACGTCGTGGCCCGCCTCGAGCAGATCGCGCACGAGCCACTGGCCGACGAAGCCGGCGGCGCCGGTGACGAGCGCGCGCACTCAGCGGCCTCCGCGTCGGGCCGAGCCCATACCGCGGCTATCGGCCGGCCCGCCGATGGCGGGCAAGATCGGCGTCCACCATGCTTCGGACGAGCGTCTCGAACGTGACCCGTGGCGTCCACCCGAGGCGCGCGTGCGCCTTCGACGCGTCGGCGACCAGAACGTCGACCTCGGCCGGGCGCATGAATCGCTCGTCCTGGCGGACACAGTCGCGATAGTCGAGCCCGACCGCCCCGAAGGCGATCTCGCAGAGCTGCCGCACGGACCGCGTCTCGCCGGTGCCGACGACGTAATCCTCCGGCCGGTCCTGCTGGAGCATGCGCCACATGGCGTCCACGTAGTCGCCGGCGAAGCCCCAATCCCGCCGGGCCTCCAGATTCCCGAGGCGCAGCTCCGAGGCCAGCCCGAGCTTGATCCGGGCCGCCCCGTCCGTGACCTTGCGCGTCACGAACTCCAGCCCTCGACGCGGGGACTCGTGGTTGAAGAGGATCCCCGACACCGCGTACAGGCCGAAGCTCTCTCGGTAGTTGACGGTGATCCAGTGGCCGTAGACCTTCGCCACGCCGTACGGGCTCCGCGGGTAGAACGGCGTCTCCTCGTTCTGCGGAGTCTGAACGACCTTACCGAACATCTCGCTCGAGCTGGCCTGATAGAAGCGCGCCCGTGGCGCGGCCTTGCGCATCGCCTCGAGCATGCGCGTGACGCCCAGCGCGGTGAACTCACCGGTGAGCACCGGTTGGGTCCATGACGTCTGGACGAAGCTCTGCGCCGCGAGGTTGTAGATCTCCTCCGGTGCCGCGTCATGCAACGCGTCGACCAGTGAGTGCTGATCGAGCAGGTCGGCGGAAATGAGCTCGACCCGGTCCACGAGGTGCGCGATCCGCTCGTAGGGGGTCGTCGAGCTCCGACGAACGATGCCGACGACGCGGTACCCCTTGGCCAACAACAATTCGGCCAGGTAGGACCCATCCTGGCCGGTAATACCGGTGATCAGTGCGGTGGGCACGGGGCTCGGAGCTCGAGGGGCGGGCGGCGCGCCGTCACCGAGCCGTCGAACGGCAACGTGCCCGGTGCCAGTGTCGGTGCTGTCGCCGCGGCGCCAGTGGCGCGCCGGCCGCTACGCGACTCGTGCCCCGCCCCGCGGTGCCCGCTGGATCTTCCCGGCATGCAGACACCGCGTGCACACCTTGACCTTGGTAATCGTCCCGTCGATGACGACGCGTGCGACCTGAAGGTTGGGCTTCCATACCCGGCGTGTCTTGTTGTTCGCGTGCGAGACGTTGTTCCCAAAGGCAACGCCGCGGCCGCAGACGAAGCACCGATTGCGCGCAATCGACTTCATGCCTTCTGTCCTCCCTTGGCGGTCCTGGCAGCCGGCTTCGCCGCCCTGGCGGTCCTGGCCGGCTTCGCGCGTTTCCGCCCACCTGCGCTCGCGCCCTCCCCCGCGCTCCCCTCGCGTGGGGCGGCCTGGCTGGCGGCGCCCGCGCCGCCCGCGCCGTTGCCGGCGGCGACTCCGATCAGCTCGATGCGCGCCATCTCCGCGCCATCGCCCTTGCGGTGTCCCACCTTGAGGATGCGCGTGTACCCACCGGCGCGGCTGGCGAACGCCGGCCCGACGTCGCGGAACAGGGTGTCGGCGGCGCGGCGCACGTGGACGTCCCGGGCGGCGAGCCGCCGGTCGTGCAGCGTGCCGCGCTTCGCCTTGGTGATCAGTTTCTCGACGAACGGGCGCAACTCCTTGGCCTTCGCCTCGGTCGTCTCGATCGCGCCGTGCTCGATGAGCGAGATGGCGAGGTTCCGAAGCAGCGCGAGCCGCTGCTCGCTCGTCCGCCGGAGCTGCCGCCCGGCCTTTCGGTGATGCGTCACTGGCGTCTCCCTTACTCTTCCTCGTCGTCCGGCGCGTTGGCGGCCGCCCGGCTGGGTGGCGTCCCCCAATCGAGGATCCGAACCCCGTCCGGACTCTCTTCGTACCGCATCCCGAAGTTCAATCCCTTCCGCTCGAGCAGGTCGGCGATCTCCTGGAGGGACTTCTTCCCGAAGTTCTTGACCTGAAGGATCTGGCTCTCCGTCTGGCGGACGAGATCGCCGAGCGAGCGGATGTTGGAGTTCTTGAGCGAGTTCACCGAGCGGACCGACAGCTCGAGATCGTCGATCGGCGTCTGGAGCTCGGCGAGCCGCACCGAGTCGCCGCCCGTGGCTTCACCGCCGGGGGTCACCGGGGCCGACGTGTGCGACCCGAACCCGACGAAGTACTGGAAGTGCGTCTGCGCCAGCGCGGCGGCGTAGCTGACCGCCTCCTCGGGCGTGATGGTGCCGTTCGTCTCGACGGTCAGGGTCAGCCGGTCGTAGTCGGTGCGTTGCCCGACGCGGGTCTCGGCGACGGAGAAGTTGGCCCGCCGCACGGGATTGTAGATCGCGTCGATGCGGACGACGTCGATCGGCATGCCGCGCTCGAGCACGTGCTGGTCGGCCTCCGTGTAGCCACGACCCTGCTTGGCGTAGAGATCCATATGGATCTCCCGCTCGTCCTGGAGCGTGAACAGGTGGTGTCGCGTATCGATGACGCGGACGCCGGTCCCGAGGACGATGTCGGCCGCAGTCACGGCGCCCGGCCCGGTCTTCTGGATCCGGAGCAGGGCGTCCTCGAGTCCGTTGTCGAGGCTGAGCGTCAGCGTCTTGAGGTTCCCGATGATCTGGTGGACGTCCTCGACCACTCCCGGGATCGTCTGGTGCTCGTGCACGACGCCGTCGATCCGGAAGGCCCAGATGGCGGAGCCGCGGAGCGACGACAGGAGCATGCGCCGCATCGCGTTGCCGAGCGTATGACCGAACCCGCGCTCCAGCGGTTGGAGCCGGAACTCGGCGACATTGGGGTTGTCCTCGCGCTTCGTCGCCTCGACGAGCTGCGGCCGGACGAGCCCGCGAAGATCGATCGTCTGTGCCATGTGTGCGAATCCTATGGAGGTCCTACCGGACACCGCGCCCGGCAACGTTCCACCCCGCCCCTAACGCGCGGTGGCTCCGTACGGGGGTTAGGGCCCCGACCAGGCGGCGCGAGGCGCCGCGCGTGCCCAGCTCGTTCCCGCTACTTCGAGTACAGCTCGACGACGAGTTGCTCCTGCGCCGCGATCGGGATGCTGGCCCGCTGCGGGCGCTCGAGCATCCGGCCGCTGAACGACTCGCGATCCACGGCGAGCCAGGTCACCGGCGCCCCGCGCGAGGCCTGATCCATCGCCGCGAGCACCGACACCTGCTCGCGCGACTTGATCCGCACGCGCACCTCTTCGCCGGGCCGCACGAGGTAGCTCGGGATATCGACGGCGCGCCCGTTGACCTCGACGTGCCGGTGGCGGATGAGCTGCCGCGCCGCCTTGCGGCTCGGCGCGAATCCCATCCGGTACACGAGGTTGTCGAGCCGACTCTCGAGGGCCGCCAGCAGGTTGTGTCCCGTGACGCCAGGCAGCGGGTTGACGCGCTCGAACACGTTCCGGAACTGGCGCTCACTCAGTCCGTAGATGCGCTTGATCTTCTGCTTCTCGCGCAACTGCCGCGCGTACTCGGACGACTTCCGGCGCCGGGCGGTGCTCTGCCCGTGCTGCCCCGGCGCGTACGGCCGCCGCTCGACCGGGCACTTCTCGGTGAAGCACTTCGTGCCCTTGAGGAAGAGCTTCGTCCCTTCCCGCCGGCACTGCCGGCAGCTGGGTCCCAGATACCGCACCGCTCAGACCCTCCGCCGCTTCGGCGGCCGGCATCCGTTGTGCGGGATCGGGGTCACGTCCTTGATCGACTTCACCTGAAGCCCGGCCGTGGCGAGCGCCTGGATCGCCGACTCGCGACCGCTGCCGGGACCCTGCACGCGCACGTGCACCCGGCGGACGCCGAGCGTCATCGCCTCACGCGCCACCTGCTCGGCCGCGACCGTCGCCGCGAACGGCGTCGATTTCTTGGAGCCCTTGAAGCCGGCCTTCCCCGCCGAGCCCCAGGCGACCGCGTTGCCCCGGCTGTCGGTGATGGTGACCGTCGTGTTGTTGAACGTCGCGCTCACGTGGGCGATTCCCTCCGCCTCGATCACGCGCTTCGCCTTCTTCGCAGTTGCCATGACTGGATGAGGTGGTGAGCTACGCCGCTACTTGGTGACTTTCTTCTTGCCGGCGATCGCGCGGCGCGGGCCCTTCTTGGTCCGCGCATTGGTGTGCGTCCGCTGCCCCCGCACGGGGAGTCCCCGGCGGTGCCGGATACCGCGATAGGAGCCGATATCCATCAGTCGCTTGATGTTCATCGCGATTTCGGTCCGGAGCGCACCCTCGACGCGGAAATCGCGCTCGATCGCCTGGCGCAGCCGGTTGACGTCGGCGTCCGACAGCTCGCGCACGCGGAGCGCGGCGTTGACGCCCGTCGATGCCAGGATCCGCCGCGCTGACGTGCGGCCGATGCCGTAGATGTACGTGAGCCCGATCTCGACCTTCTTCTCCCGGGGGAGGTCGATGCCTGCGATACGCGCCATGGCTCAACCCTGCCGCTGCTTGTGCTTGGGGTTGCGCTTGCAGATGATGCGCATGACCCCGTTGCGCTTGATCACCTTGCAGTGCTCGCAGATCGGCTTCACACTGGTACGCACTTTCACAGACGGACTCCTGACACAACGGGACCCATTCCCGGGCGCGAACGACCCGGGACGGTCAGCTATGGATCGAAGGGACCGCACCCGCGCGGACGCCCGCGCGAGTGCTTGGATCGAACCGGGACAAGCTTTGTAACGTATTGGGCTTAGCCGACGCACGCAAGGCGCGGCGCCCCCCCGCTGTCCCCCGCGGCCGCGCTCGGCGCGGAGGCCCGTCAGGCAGGGCGCGTCAGCCGGGTGCGTCAGCCGGGTGCGTCAGCCGGGTGCGTCAGCCGGGTGCGTCAGCCGGGTGCGTCAGCCGAGATGCGTCAGCCGAGATGCGTCAGCCGAGATGCGTCAGCCGAGATGCGTCAGCCGAGATGCGTCAGCCGAGCTCGGCGATGACCCGCTGCATGGCCGCGCGCGGATCGGAGGCGCCGGTCACCGTGCGGCCCAGCACGACGTAGCGGGCCCCCGCCGCCGCCGCCTCGGCGGGCGTCACGACGCGGCGCTGGTCGTCGGACCCGCTCTCGCCCAACCGCACGCCAGGCACGAGCAGCTCCAGCGCCTCGCCATGGGCCGCCCGCACGGCGGCCGCCTCGGCTCCGCCGCACACGACGCCGGCGACGCCGGCCGCCCGCGCCAGCCCGGCGAGCCGCACGACCTCGTCGACGACACGCAGGGCCGACGCCCCGCCGGGCGAGCGTCGTCCCCACGCCTCACCCAGGCCGTCCCGGTCGAGCGACGTCAGCACGGTCACCGCGAGCACCGTGCAGGCCCCGGCCGCGCGCTCACCCGCCGCGGCCCTGTTGCGCTCCGCGTCCCCGGCGCGTGCGCCCTCCACCGCCGCCTCCATCATCGCCCGGCCCCCGCTCGCGTGCACCGTCAGCAGCCCGACACCCAGGCGCGCCGCGCTCCGGCAGGCGCCGCGGACCGTGTTGGGGATGTCATGGAACTTGAGGTCGAGAAAGACCGACGCGCCGCGCTCGCCGAGAGACTGGACGGCCGCCGGGCCGACGGCCGTATAGAGCTCGCTCCCGACCTTGTAGAAGCGGCAGAGCTCATCCAGCTCGGCGGCGATCGACAGCGCCCGGGCGACGGACGGAACGTCGAGCGCGACGATCGGGGTCACGCAGGTCGAGCGGCGCGAGCCGTCGACGGGGCCGACCCGGCCGGCGGCGGGGTCCGTGCTCACGATGGCCACTCCAGTCGGCCGACGACATCGCCGAGCCCGCGGACACCGCTCCGCTCGCACCAGCGCGCGAGCCCGCGGACGAGCCGCTCGGGCAGACGCGGGTCCTGGAGCGCGGCCGTCCCGACGCCCACGAGCGTCGCCCCGGCGAGCAGGTACTGGAGGACATCGTCGACCGTCGCGACCCCGCCCACTCCCATCACCGGAACGGTGACCGCCTGCGCGACCCTCCACGTCGCCAGGACGCCCACCGGCCGGACCGCGGCGCCGCTCACGCCCCCGGTCCCGAACCCGACCGCCGGCCGCCGCCGGGCGACGTCGATCACGAGCCCTGGGATGGTATTGATCACGGTGATCCCGTCGGCGCCGGCGCTCACGGCCACGCGCGCGGTCGCCGCAATGTCCGGGAGCGTCGGGGCGAGCTTCACGAACAGCGGCCGAGTCGATACGGCTCGGACGCGGCGCACGAGCTGGGCGAGCACGATCGGATCGAGGCCGAACTCCGTGCCGCCGGACTCCACGTTGGGGCAGCTCACATTCAGCTCGAACGCCGCCACGCCGGGTCGGTCAGTCAGCCCGTGGACGACCGTCGCGAAATCTTCGATCGAGTTACCGACCACGTTGACGAGCACGCGGGCGTGCCGCAGGTGGTCGGCGAGCCAGGGCAGGTGCTCGCGCCGGACGGCGTCGAGCCCGGGGTTGGCGAGGCCGATGGCGTTCACCATCCCGCCCGGGAACTCGGCCACCCGCGGCGGCCGAGCCCCGCCCCGCGGCTCAACGCTCACCGCTTTGGTGACCATGCCGCCCAGCCGATCGAGGGCCGTCACGCGCGCCAGCTCGCGCCCGTACCCGGCCGTCCCGGCGGCGAGGATGATCGGGTTCTGAAACGCGAGTCCCGCCGCCTCGACCCGGAGGGAGGGCGGGGAGCCGGTCACTGCCCGGCGGCGCTCACGCGGCGCTCGTAGCGCGCCAGATAGGCCGCCGTGGCCCCGGCGATCGCGTCGGCGATCTTCCGTTGCGAGGCAGGCTGCGTCAGGTAGTGCGCTTCCGCCGCGTTGGTGCCAAAGCCGATCTCGACCAGCACCGCCGGCATGTACGCCGTGACGAGGACGCGGAATCCGGCCTGCTTGACCCCACGGTCCGGACCCGGATGAAAGCTCGCGAGTCGGCGCTGGATCATGTCGGCGAGCTCCGCCGATTCCCGCAGGTGCTCGTTCTGCGCCATGTCATTGATGATGAAATTAAGCGGGTCATGCTGTGGCGCGTTGGCACCCGTCTCGAACCGCACGGCCGCGTTCTCCATCTCCTCGACGCGCCGCGCATCCTCGGTGCGCGCCTCGGCGAGAAAGTACGTCTCGAAGCCACGTGCGCCAGCCGGGTCGTGCCAGGCGGGATTGGCGGCGTTGACATGGATCGAGAGAAACAGGTCGCCATGGTGCGCGTTGGCGATCCGCCCGCGGTCGGACAGCGCGATCAGGGTGTCGCGCGTCCGGGTCTGGAGGACGTCGATCCCGCGGCGGCGGAGTGCGGCACCCACATCGAGGGCGACGGCGAGCGTGATGTCCTTCTCCAGGACCGGATGTCGTGCGCCGATCGGCCCGGTCATCCCCTTGTCCGGCCCGCCATGCCCGGCATCGACGACGACCAATCGATGGTGCCCCGTCCCGATCCTGCCCACCCCCACCCCCACCCCCTCCCC
>Ga0070738_10000369_pt1 | contig 134267 bp, 116 predicted proteins | sample Coa_R2_2_FD_66446 | JGI IMG/M metagenome (GOLD analysis project Ga0070738, IMG submission 66446) | Surface soil microbial communities from Centralia Pennsylvania, which are recovering from an underground coalmine fire - Coalmine... | ecosystem: Environmental > Terrestrial > Soil >... | reverse complement strand
CGGTTTGACGGCGGCGGTGAACAATGCCGGCACCTGGACCAAGAATGGCGGGTCGCTGACCTCGACGATCTCCACGCTGTTCAACAACACCGGCACGGTTGATGTCGAGACCGGGACGCTCAATCTAACTGGTGCCGTCACGAATACTGGCCTCTTGAAAGCCGATGGCGGCAACCTCTTTGTTGCTGGCACGATCGGCGGGGGAAGCGGCGAAATCAGCGGAAGTTCAATCCTAGAATTCAGCGGTCCCTCAAATGCCAACATCACGTTTGATTCTGGCTCGACCGGTACACTCAAAGTCGACGGATCGCAGGGTTACGGGGGCACGATCTCGGGCCTCGCCCTCGGCAACTACGTGGACCTCACTAACGTCCAGTACTTCGGCTCGCTTTACCAGCCACAGTACGTCGCAAACGCCGACAATACAGGCGGCACGCTCTGGGTCGTCACTAGCGTCACTTCGACCAGCGGCGGCGTGGCGGTGGGCTACTCGGCGCTGCTCAACATATCCGGCACTTACAGTGCCAATAGCTTTGTGCAATCGAGCGACGGTCATGGCGGCTCCCTCATTACGGACCCGCCCTCGACATCGAATTCTCTATCCCCGGCCGTGTCGAACGACCCAACCGGCACATGGATGAGCGAAGCAACGGACGCTGCCGGTCCGAGTCAGAGCTTTATTGTCCAACAGGGAGAGAGGCTCGAATTCTTGGGCGCGTCGTCGGCCGACATCTCCTTCGCGACCGGTAGTATGGAAAGCATTCAGCTCTGCGATTCGCAGCAGTTCAGCGGAACCATCGCCGGCTTCGCAAGTGACGACGCGATCGACCTGTCAGATATCGGGTTCGGCGCGGCCACAACGCTCGCGTATTCGGCGGCCAGTGACGGTTCTCCGGGCGCACTCACCGTAAGCGACGGCAGCCATGCAGCTCAGATAGCCTTGCTCGGTCAATACATCGCCGGGAGTTTTGCGATGTCTGGTGATGGCCACGGCGGTACGCTTATCACTGAGACCCCGAGTGACCACCAGCCGCTGGCCTCAGCGCACGCCTAACCCTCGACGTCCGCAACTTGGCCGGCGGACTCGCGCGATGCAGTCAGTGAAGCGTGGCGCGCTCACGCCTGACGAGTAACGGGCACTTCTGGCTCGATGAAAATTGAGATTGATGAGTTCTGCCCGGGCGGGAGACCGCCCCGGGCTTTTTTTGTGCGCGGAGGCGAAAGATCGTACACCAATGCAAGCTGGTGGCTCGTTGCCATGTCCAAACCACAGAGGCTTTGGTCAAGAATGGCGCCCCTCGAGCGAGGCCCCATTGTTAATTCGTTGTTATTAGCAATGGCGGCGCGTGAGGAGCTTGGTCGGCGCGGACTTCGAGCCAGTCAAATTTGCATAAGTCAGGGAAGCCCGTTTTCTCCTTCCCTACTCCGCGGCCCGCTTTCGCACCAGCGCCGCGGATTCGCGATCGTAGGCTTCCTCGCGGGCGAGCTGATCGTTCAGGCCGATGAGCTCATAATAGTCCGCCAGCGGCATCAGATTTGGAGTCAAGCCCGCAAGCGAGCGGTCGCGCTTGAGTGCCGCCATTGCGCCGCGCACCGCTTGGGCTGCCGCAAACAATGCCACGGACGGAAAGCTCACCGCGGCAACGCCCGCGGCTTCCAGCTCTCTTAAATCCCGGTGCTTGGCGCCGGCGGCTTGCGAGATGGTCGCCATATGCGGGCCCGGGACCTCGCGCAGCACCCGCTTGATGTCATCGATTGAGTCGGCGCCCATCGGCTTGGCCATGTCGGCACCTGCTTCCATGTACATCTGGCAGCGCTCGATGGCGGCAGAAAGCCCCTCGACACCGGCCGCATCGCTGCGCGCGCAGATGACAAGATCTGCGTCACGCCGGGCATCGAGCATGGCCTTGATCTTGGCGAGCATTTGCTCGACGCCAACCACCTGCTTGCCGGGGAGGTATCCGCAACGATTGGGGAAGGTCTGATCACTGACAAAGAAGCCGGCGACGCCCGCCGCTTCGAAGCCGCGCACCATCTGCCGCGCGTTGTTGACGCCGCCGAAGCCGGTGTCGCCGTCCACATAGACCGGGACTTCGACAGCGGCACAGATGCGCGCATAGTGATCCGCATAGTCGCGCATGTTGGATTGGCCGGTGTCGGGCTGCGCCAGCATGCTGCCGACCGCCGCATAGCCGCCCGCCATGAGCGCCTCGAAGCCCTCTGCCGCGATGATGCGCGCCGACAGCGCGTCGTAAGCACCGGGCATCAAGGTCAGGCCGGGCTCCGCCAGCAATGTGCGCAGCTTCTTGCGGACGTTCATTTGTTTGCTCCTTCAGCTATATATGCCGGGCTGGTCCAATTTCGGCCTCCGAGCGTCACCCGCGGGCTTGACCCGCGGGTCCATCTTCTTCGAAGAAGATGGATTGCCGGATCAAGTCCGGCAATGACCCAAGGGTCATCGCCGACTATCTCGCGCGATCTGCAGCCAAGGAGATTGAAGCAAAGTCCGCCGCTCCCAGGCCGCGATGTCCTCCGCATGCTTGAGGCTGAGCCCTATGTCATCGAGGCCTTCGAGGAGACGCATGCGGTCGGCCGCGGGGATCGCGAATGCAATATCAGGACCGCCGGGACCGCTGATGCGCTGCGCTTCCAGATCGACCGTGAACGGCGCGGCACCATCGGTCGCCAGCACGCGCGCCTCGAAGGCTGCGGCATCGGCAGGAGCGAGCTCAATCGGCAACAGTCCGTTCTGCAGGCAGTTCTCCCGGTAAATGTCCGCGAAGCTGCGTGCCACGATGCAACGAATGCCGCTCGCCAGCATTGCCCAGACCGCGCCCTCGCGCGAGGAGCCGCAACCGAAATTGCGCCCGGTCACCAGGATGCCGGCGCCGGCAAAGCGCGGCTGATTGAGCGGAAAGTCAGGATCAAGGTTGCCGTCGGCCCGCTTGCGAGTATTGGCGAAAAGAAGCGCCGCATAGTCGGGATCGATGTTGCGATTGATCGGCGTGATCTGATCGGTGTTGATGTCGTCCCGCAAGAGCGGCACTGCGACGCCGGTGAGCCTGGTGAAGGGCTGCATCAAACCCCTCCCGCAAGAAGCTGGCGCACATCGACAATCTTGCCGGCGATCGCCGCCGCCGCCGCCGTCGCGGGGCTGGCGAGATGCGTGCGCACGCCCTTGCCCTGGCGGTTCTCGAAATTGCGATTGGTGGTGGACACGCAGCGCTCGCCCGCCTTGCCGCGATCGCCATTGCCGCCCGCGCACATCGAGCAACCGGACTCAGCCCACAAGAAGCCGGCGGCACGAAATACGTGGTCTAGGCCCAGAGCCTCGGCTTCGCGCTTTACCGTCGAGGAACCCGGCACTACCAGGGCGGCGACGCCCTCCGCCACGCGGCGGCCGCGCACAATTTGGGCGGCGGCTTGAAGATCGGAAACGCGACTGTTGGTGCACGAGCCGATGAACACGCGATCGACTGGGAGGCCGGCAAGCTGCGCCCCCGGCGTAAGTCCCATGTAATCGAGGGTGCGGCGGAAGGCTGCCTCCTGCCCGGGCGGGATGTGCGCCAGGTCCGGCACATTGCCGGATATTCCCGCCACCTGGCTCGGATCGGTGCCCCAGGTGATCTGCGGCTCGAGTTGTCCGCAATCGATTGTTACTTCGGCATCGAATGCGGCCTCCTCCTCGCTCGCAAGCGTCCGCCAATGGACAATCGCAGCATCCCATTCGCGGCCCTGCGGCGCGAAGGGCCGGCCGGCAAGCCAGGTGAAGGTCGTCTCATCCGGGGCCACGACACCCGAGCGCGCCCCCATCTCGATCGTCAGGTTGCAGAGCGTGAGCCGCTCTTCGATGCGCATCGCGCGGACTGCCGCGCCAGCATATTCAATCGCGTAACCACGCCCGCCGGACACCCCGACCTGGCTGAGGATGCGCAGCGCCACATCCTTGGCAGTGACTTGAGGCAGAAGCCTGCCGTCGAGCCAAATACGCATGCGCTTCGGCCGCTTGAGCGCAATCACTTGAGTGGCGAGGATATGCTCGAGCTCGGTGGTGCCGCAGCCGAAGGCAAGCGCGCCGAGGCCGCCGACAGTGCACGCATGGCTGTCAGGCACCGCATGCGTCGCACCCGGCAGCACCATGCCGAGCTCAGGGGCGACCACGTGGGAAATGCCCTGCTCGGGATCGTCGATATCGAACAATCTGATGCCATTGCGGGCACTGCCCGTGCGCATTGCCTGCAGGAACGGCGTGCTTTCCGCGTTGGTGAAATCGGTGCGGCCGGGCGCCGTCGGCACGGTGTGATCCTGCATCGAGAAGGTGAGATCGGGCCGGCGCACGTTGCGTTGGGCTTGCGCAAGGCGCCGGAACGCGTGCGGGGCGTGCAACTCATGCAGCACATGCCGGTCGATATAGATGAGATCGCGGCCATCGGCGCGACGCGCGACCAGATGGGCGTCCCAGACTTTGTCGAAAAGCGTCTGCGCCATGGCGCTTCCTGCGGATGCTTGGAACCAACCTTATAGCAAGCGCCATACGGGGCGCGGAATAGAACCGTGTCGGTCGTCCTGGCCATCCTTCGTTACGTGAATTAAATTACGGCCGACAATCGAACAAGCCCGGGGAGACCGATGCACAGCACCTTGTCGAAATCATTGCTTGCCGCCGCCGCGCTGCTCCTGTCCACCGCGCTCGCAAGCGCGGCCGAGATCCGCGTCATCGCGGTCGGTGCGCTGCAGACCGCGCTCAAGGCGATCGGCCCCGAGTACACCAAGCAGAGCGGCAATCAGGTAACCTTCAAGTTCACCAATCCAGCCAACCTGAAGAAGGACCTCAGCGAAGGCAAATACGACGTGGTCATCGCCGCCACTCCGTCCATTGACGAGATCGACAAGGCGGGCGGCTTGACGGCGGGAAGCCGGGTCAAGGCCGTCAAGGTCGGCATTGGGGTCGCGGTCAAGGAGGGCGCGCCGAAACCTGATGTCTCGACGCCGGACGCCTTCAAGAAGGCCGTCACGGCAGCGCGCAATATCGTCTATACCGATCCGGCAACCCCGAACGGCTCGGGCGCCGTGACCATGCGTATCCTGGCCGCAGCCGGATTGACCGACGTGGTGAAAGCCAAAGGCAAGCAGGAAGGTCTTGGGCCCGGCAAGGAGCTGATCGCCAAAGGCGAGTACGAGATGGGGCTGTTCAATATCAGCGAGGCGACCATTCCGGGCGTCGTGGTCGCGGGGCCGGTGCCACCTCCCCTGCAAGAGTACACAAACTATGATGCGGCCGTGCTTGCCGGCCCGCCCGGCGGGGCGGCCGCCGGCGATTTCCTGAAATTCATCACCGGCAAAGGCGCCGCGGCAGCCTGGAAGGCGGCGAATATCGACGTCTTGTGAGGTGCTTACGATCGGGCGGCGGGACACTTTGCCGCGCCCCTGATCCATGTCTCGTCTAGCTCGCGCACGTTCAGATTTGCGCGCTTGACTCACCTGGCAGGCGATAAAATGATCGGCAGGTCAATGAAAACAACCAAGGAGATGATGTGATGCCGGGGGCGAAGCCACATCACGGCTGGAACTGGTGGTACCTCTTGTTGCTCGCGGAATTCGTACCGGCACTGTGGGTGCCGCTGTACAACTCCCTCGAGCCAACCTGGATCGGGCTGCCGTTCTTCTACTGGTTCCAGCTCGCGCTGGTGCTGATCTGCGCCGCCGTCACGGCGATCGTCTACTTGATTACCGAACGCTAGACGAGCCGGTGCCGACATGCAGGACATCAACTGGGTTGCTCTCATCGTCTTCTTAGCCCTGTTCGGGTTCATTACCTGGCTCGGCTTCGCGGCCGCCCATTGGCAGCGCGGCGACCTCGACGTGCTGCACGAGTGGGGTCTCGGCGGGCGCCGCTTCGGCACGCTCATCGTTTGGTTTCTGGTCGGCGGCGATCTCTACACGGCCTACACATTCATCGCGGTGCCGGCGCTCGCATTTGGATCCGGCGCCATCGCCTTCTTCGCGGTCCCTTACACCATCATCATCTATCCGATCCTGTTCATCGTCTTCCCGCGGCTGTGGAGCGTGTCGCACAAGCACGGCTACATCACCTCCGCCGATTTCGTGAAAGGCCGCTTCGGCAATCGATGGCTGGCGCTCGCAATCACGTTGACCGGCATTGTCGCCACCATGCCGTATATTGCGTTGCAGCTCGTCGGCCTTCAGGTCGTCATCGGCGGAATGGGCATCATGGGAGCGGGATGGGTCGGCGATCTACCGCTCGTCATCGCTTTCATCATTCTCGCCGCCTTCACCTATTCGAGCGGCCTGCGCGCGCCCGCGGCGATCGCGATCGTCAAGGATCTCCTCATCTACATCACCGCCTTCACGGCGGTGATCGTGATCCCGATCCAGCTCGGCGGCTTTGAAAAGATTTTTGCGGCGGTGCCGCCGGCGAAGGTCCTGCTCGCCACGCCGCAAGGAAACACGACCGGTGCATACGGGGCCTACGCTACCTTGGCGCTCGGCTCGGCGCTTGCGCTGTTTCTCTATCCGCATTCGATGACGGGTATAATGAGCGCCTCGAGCGGGCATGCGGTGCGCCGCAACGCGGCGCTGCTGCCCGCCTATTCGTTCCTGCTCGGACTTTTGGCCCTCTTGGGCTTCATGGCGATCGCGGCCGGCGTCGACAAGCTGCCCGAGTTCGCACAGGGGTTCGCGACGTTCAAAGCGAACTTCGCAGTGCCGGCCCTGCTCCTGCACAGCTTCCCATCCTGGTTCGTCGGCGTTGGATTTGCTGCAATCGGGATCGGCGCGTTGGTGCCAGCCGCCATCATGTCGATCGCGTCGGCCAATCTCTTCACCCGCAATATCTATCGGGAGTTCTTCCACAGCGTGGCGACCGACAAGCAAGAGGCCACGATGGCCAAGTTGGTGTCGCTGGTGGTCAAGCTTGGCGCGCTCGTCTTCATTCTGTTCGTGCCGACCGAATACGCGATCCAGCTGCAGCTGCTCGGCGGCATCTGGATCATCCAGACGCTGCCGGCAGTGCTCATCGGGCTCTATACGCGCTGGTTCAACGCGTGGGCGCTGCTGCTCGGCTGGGCGGTCGGAACGGTGCTCGGAACCGTCATGGCGGCATCCGTCAATTTCGCAGCGATGTATCCGCTTGCGATCGGCGGCTGGACCTTTCCGTCCTACATCGCGTTGTCGACGCTGATCCTCAATCTGATCGTGGCCCTGGTGCTCACGCCGGTCTTCAACGCGATCTCGGCGAAAGCCGCAGACGAGACACTGGCGTCCGACTACGCGATGTGAACCACGTGCCGCACCGCAGACCTTGCGACGGCGCTCATCCCTGCAACGCGCCGCGCAGCAGCGCGGCATAAACATGTTCCGCGGCGCGCGCGGGACGATCGAGCCTCATGCGCGCCAGGCATTCGGCCATTTCGGCGCTGTCAGTGCGCCTCACCCCGCGCATGAGCAGGGCGGCAAGGCGCACCGGCGAAGCCTGCGCTTCTCTCAAGGATTCGAGCGCCGGCAACAAGCGCTGCTCGGTCGCAGTGAAATCGGTCGTGAATGGAAACGTCTTCAGCAGGCCTTCATTCCGCGCCGAGCGCAGGGCCCGCTCGATGCGCTCCGGCGTGTTGTCGCAAAAGGCCGCGGGCAGCGTGAAGGTCTTCTCCAGCTTGCCGGCATCCTTGGCCTGACGCATCAGCTCATCCTGGAAACGAGAATCTGCGATCGCGAGCATGGCGGCGATTACGTCCCGGTCGGTCTTGCCGCGCAAGTCGGCGGTGCCGTATTCGGTGACCGCGATGTCGCGTAGATGTCGCGGGATCGTGCTGTGCCCGTATTGCCAGCGAATATTGGAGCTGACGCGGCCATGGGCCTTGCGCGTCGCCCGCAACATGATGATGGAGCGCGCGCTCTCGAGCGCGAATCCTTGAGCGATGAAATTGTATTGCCCGCCGACACCAGAGACGACCTGCCCGTTGTCGAGGCCATCGGACACCAGGGCGCCCAAGAGGGTTGCCATCATGGCGGCGTTCACGAAGCGGGCTTTGACACGGGCGCGCCTTTTGGCGGCCTCCTCACCGTAAATCTCATTGACGAAAGAGACCGCCTTCATGTGAAATTTGACGAGCTCGGCCTCCGGCAGCTCACGCAGTTCCCGATAGAACGCGCGTGACCCCAGGAAGAAAGCTGCATTCAAGAGGGCGCCGTCGACCTCGCGGCGCAGCACCCCGGCACGATAAAGATCGAGAAAACCCTCGACGAACATTTCGCTCACCGCATGCAGCCCGACGACAAACGGCCCCTCCTCGACCATTGCGGCGGGCGCCGTCGTCGAAGCGTCGAGCCGGTGCAAGAGCGCACGAAACGCAGCATTTTCCTGATGGCGCAGGATCAGCGCCTGTGCGACGGCATCGCCCAGCGCGCCGATGCCGAGCTGCAAGGTGCCGCCATCCGCCACGATACCGGCGACGCGCAAACCGGCCGCGTATTCGGCAAGATCAACCGGCTCGCGCGGCGGGGCGAACAGCGGAAAATGGGTCGCCGGACCATCCAGGATCGCGTCGAATTCGTCCGCCGGCAGATCGCCCTCGCCCGGCATGAAGGGCAGCTCGCTGTTGACCTGACCGACGAAGATGAAATCCACGGCGCCGCTTCGCCGCTTGGCCAGGAGATCAAGCGTTATGTCGGGATTGCAGCTCAGGCTATAGCGGGTGACGCCGTTGCGAACGCGCTTCGCCACCAGCTGCCCGACCACGTTGACGCCGCGCTGCAGGACGCAGCCGAGTGCATGGGTGTAGTTGGCCGATATGTAGCTTCGCTGCGCCGCCGCGACGTTGAGGCGGCTGCCGGCCTGGAAGAAGAATTCGTCGACCTCGATATTGGCGGGCAGGCCTTCGCGCAATGCCGCCACATAGGCAAGCTCCGGATAGCCGCCGAAGCATCGCTCGGCGATCGGGCCCAAGAAGCGCCGCTCGAGCTCCGAGGAAGGTTGCGGCTTCTCCAAAGTCAGCGCGGTGAAGATGCGCAGCTTGATCGCGGCATCCTCGGATGCGCGGGCGACCAGCGCATTGGCAAGATGGTTGGCTTTTCCCAGGCCCAACGGCATCGCCAGCACGATGGACTTGGCCAGCCGCGCGAGAACGGCGTCGGCGAGAGGCTCGGCGGCATCGAAATGCGCCGGGCCGTTGTCCGAAAGCTTCATGTTGAAGATTTCACATCGCGGATTAAGCGAGCTTGTTCCAGCCCGGATCGGGGAAGAAACGGTCGCCGTAGCGTTGCGCGAACCGCATCAGGGTGGCGCAAATGTCGGAGACACCGTGCGCCCTGGCGTAATGCGTCGGCCCACCGCGGAACGGGGCAAAGCCGGTGGCAAAAATCATCGCGGCGTCGACCGTATCTTCGTCCGCCACGACGCCCTCGCGCAGGCAGCCGACGCAAACATCGAGCATGGGCAGGATGAGGCGGTTGGTCATCTCACCGGTCGGCTGCGCGACCTCGGCGTCCTTGACGGGCTTGTCGTCCTTCCAATCATAGAGGCCTTTGCCGGTCTTGCGGCCGAGCTCGCCCTTGGCCACTTTCTCGCGCAGCCAGTTGGGCAGCTCCGGCATCTTGCGGCCGAGATTGGCCTTGAGCATCTCGGCAACGTGCAGGCAGATGTCGAGGCCGACCTCGTCGGCGAGCTCGATCGGACCAACCGGCATGCCGAAGCTTTCGGCCGCCTTATCGATGGTCTCACGCTTGACGCCCTCGTCGAACAACACCATGGCCTCGAGCAGATACGGCGTGAGTGCGCGATTGACTAAAAATCCCGGCGCGCTCTTGACCGGCGCCGGCAGGCGATCGATGCGGCCCAGAAAGGCCCGGCCGGCCGCGAGCACCTCAGGCGCGACCTTATCGTGGCTGATCACTTCGACCAGCTGCATGCGCGACACCGGGTTGAAGAAGTGCAGGCCGAGCAAGCGCTGCGGCCGCGCCAGTCCTTCGCACAGCTCATCGAGCGGAATGCTCGACGTATTGGTGGCGAGGATCGCATGAGGACGCATGCGCGGCTCAATGCCCGCATAGATCTTGCGCTTGAGATCGAGCACCTCGGGAACCGCTTCGATCACCAAGTCCGCAAGGGCGACCCCGTCGCCATTGACGTCGGGAGTGAGGCGATCGAGTGCGTCGCGCACGTCGATGCGCCGATGCGCGATCTTGTCGAACAGGCTCGCCGCACGTGCAATCGCCTTGCCGAGCGGCTCCGCCTTCATGTCGGCCAAGGTCACCTGGAAGCCGCGCCAGGCGCACCAAGCCGCAATATCGCCGCCCATCGCACCGGCTCCGATCACGTGAACGCGCCGGCCTTCCCAACCGCCGTCGGCGAGCGATTTCAGTTTCTCGCGCAGCGCGAACACGCGGATCAGGTTTTGCGCGGTCGGGCCGGCAACGAGCCGCGAGAAGGAGGCGATCTCGGCCTTTTGCATGGCCTGCATGTCGCCGCCATGGTGCTCCCATGCGTCGATCAGCGCCGATGGGGCGGGATAATGCTCAGGCGGCGCCTTGGCATTGGCCTGCGCGCGCATGCGCTTGGCGGCAAGCGCCCGGGCTGGCGCAAGCCTGAATGCGCTCACCATCAGGGTCGAGCGCGTCGTCTTGAGCGCCCCGGTGACGGCGGCGCGGACCGCGGCGCGCACGTGGCGCTCCTGCGTTACCGCATCGACGAGGCCAAGCGACTTCGCACGGCGTGCACGCGCTGGTCGCCCGGTGAGCATCATGGTCATGGCTTCGAGTGGATTGATGAGGCGGGGTGCGCGCACCGTCCCGCCGAGGCCAGGGTGCAGGCCGAGCAGCACCTCGGGAAATCCCAGGCTCGCGTCTTCGGTCGCGATCCGATAATCGCAAGCGAGCGCAATCTCGAGACCGCCGCCTAAACAATAGCCATGGATCACCGCGATGGTCGGCAGCTTGAGCCGGTCAAGGCGATCCACGACCGCATGCGCCCGCGTCAGACGCGCCTCGATATCGGCTGCGTTCTTGGCCTCGCGCAGCTCGTTGACATCAGCGCCGGCGATGAAGCCGGCTGGCTTGGCGGAGCGCAGCACCAGCCCCTTGGCGGTTTCGCTTTCGACTTTCGCCAATACGTCATCAAGCTCGAGAATGACGTCTTGCGAGAGCGTGTTGGCGCTTGCCCCGCTCTTGTCGAAGACGAGCCAGAGGACGTCGTCCTCGTCACGCCTGAGTTTCCAGTGCCGCCAGTTGCCGAGCTTCGGCGCCGCCGGGTCGCGATGGGGACCAAGCTCAAGATTGCGTGGCTCGAGGATCTTCCAAACACCGTCGGCCATGATGGTTCCTCTAGACCATATTGCGATCGATTGGATCGGAATATGGTCTGCTCATCTCGCACTTCCGCACGTTCTTTCGGAAAACCCGTACCCACTTTTCCGGAACATGCGTCAAACCGCCTCGATCAGCATGGCGCCGCCCTGCCCCCCGCCGATGCATTCGGTGGCGATGCCGCGCTTGAGGCCAAGCCGCTTCATTGCGTTGACAAGGTGCAGCACGATGCGGTTGCCGCTGGCGCCGACCGGATGTCCGAGCCCGATGGCCCCGCCGTCGACATTGAGCTTGCCGCGATCGACTGAACCAGCCGCAGCAGGAAGATGCAGCACCTCGCGGCAGAATTGCTCGTCTTGCCAAGCAGCAAGGCAGGCCAGCACCTGCGCCGCGAAAGCCTCGTTCAGCTCCCATAATTCGACGTCGGTCAGAGCCAGCGCGTGACGCTTGAGCAGCGCGGTCGAGCACAGCACCGGACCGAGGCCCATGATGGAAGGATCGAGCGCCGACCACTCGCTGTCGACGATCACCGCGCGCGGCTTGAGGCCATGCTGCTTCACCGCCGCCTCGGAGGCGAGAATGACCCAGGACGCCCCATCGGTGATCTGCGAGCTGTTGCCGGGGGTCACCTTGCCCCAGGGCCGCTCGAAGGCCGGCTTGAGCTTGGCGAGCGATTCAACCGAGGAGTCGGGCCGCACACCGTCGTCGAAATCATAGACCCTCCCGTTGCGGGCAAACGCCGGCTCGAGCTCGCCCGCAAAGTGGCCGTCCTGTTGGGCGCGCGCCAGCTTGAGCTGACTTTCGACCGCATATTGGTCGGCATCACGGCGCGAAATATTGAAGACATGCGCCACCACTTCCGCGGTCTGCCCCATATTGAGCTCGACCACCGGATCGGTCAGGCCGCGCTCAAGCCCGATGACAGGCTTGAACATGGAGGGCTGGAAGCCCGCGAAGACTTTGACCCGGTCCAATGGGTTACGCGCGCCGGCGAGCGCCGCGAACCATTCGACCGCGCTGCGGCGATACACCAGCGGGGAATGGCTGAGCGAATCGGTGCCGCCGGCGAGCACCAGATCAGCGATGCCTTGCTGGATGTAACGATAGGCGGTGTCGATCGACTGCATGCCGGAGCCGCAATTGATCTGCACCGTGAACGCCGTCATGGATTCACCCATGCCGAGCCGTAGCGCCGCGACGCGCGCCGGATTCATCTCATCAGCGATCACGCTCACACAGCCGAGGATGACGAGATCGAACGCATCTGCAGGAAACGGCTGGCGCAACAGCAGCGGACGCCCGCACTGGACCGCGAGATCGACCGGCGTGAACGGCCCCGGCCGTCCCCGCGCCTTGATGAACGGGGTCCGGCTGCCGTCGATGATGAAGACCGGAGGGCCCTCTACTCTGCGGCGTTCGACTGGAACTGTGTCGCTGTCGGTGATGACACGTCTCCTTCGGCGCGCATGGCACGGCGCGGGGCAAGGGCTTCGGCGGGGAAATCATCGACTGCTACCACAGCCGCGATGGCGAGCTGCACGGCCTTGAGCTGGTCGGCCTCGGCGTCGTTGATCAGGCCGCGCTGCCGGGCCGCGTCGATATCACGAACATGGGCTCGCCGCAGGCGATCGCGCAGCGGCTCGACCGCTGAGATCAACTGGAAGGCGCGCTCGAGCCTGGCGACGCCGCCATCATCGCTCGGCTTGTAGATGTCGACCGTCAAGCGGTCGCGCGCAGCGGATGGCGCGGTGAGGATGGCGGCGCAAGCTTGCGTCAGCTTGTCGGACGGCCCGCGCCGGCGCACTCCGAAGGGCAATAACAGGAAACGGATGAGCCAAGCCGCCGGCCGGTTTGGGAAGTTGGCGATGATTTCGTCAAGCCGCATCTCGATGGTGGCGAAGCCCTGCGCCATCGAGAATTCGACCAGCGGCAGATCGGCCTCTTGACGGCCCTCCTCGTCCCAGCGCTTGAGAACGGCTGATAGCAAATAGAGCTCCGAGAGAACATCGCCGAAGCGCGCAGAGATCATCTCGCGGCGCTTGAGATTGCCGCCCATGGTCAACAGCGCCATGTCGACCGCGAGCGCGAAGGCGGCCGAGTAGCGGCCGAGCTGGCGGAAATGATCCGTCACCGCGCCTGCGGGCGGCGCCGGCGCCGCATAGCCGAATGTCCAGGCACGCGACCAGGCGCGCAGCGCATTGAGGAAGCTGTGCCCGATATGGCCCCAGAATGCACGATCGAACTCCTCGAGGCCGCGCTGCGGATCGCTTTCTTCCAGCGCCAACATTTCCTTGAGGATGTAGGGGTGGCTGCGAATCGCCCCTTGCCCGAACTGGATCAGGCTGCGGGTCACGATATTGGCGCCTTCGACCGTGATGCCGATCGGCACGGCGCGGTAGAGGCTGCCCAGATAATTGAGCGGCCCCTCGATCACGCCTTTGCCGCCATGCACATCGAGGGCATCGTTGGCAGACACGCGCATGCGTTCGGTCGCCTGCGCCTTTATAATGGCGGTGATGACCGCAGGCTTATGACCCTGATCGATTGCCGCGCAAGTCAGCCGCCGCGCCGCATCCAACAGATAGGCCGTCGCCGCCATTCGGCCGAGCCGCTCCTGGATCGCCTCGAACCGCGCGATCGGGACATGGAACTGCTCGCGGATCACCGCATAGGCACCGGTGACATGCGCCGTGAAGACGGCCGCGGCCGAGGACAAGGATGGCAGCGAAATGCCGCGCCCGGCCGCCAGCGCGCTCATCAGCATCTTCCAGCCCTTGCCGACCTGCTCCACGCCGCCGATTACATGGTCCATCGGAATGAACACGTCGCGACCGGAATTGGGGCCGTTCTGGAAGACATGGAGCGCCGGAACATGGCGACGGCCAATCTCGATGCCGGCCAAGTTGGTCGGCACCAGCGCAAGGGTTATGCCGATCTCGTCACGCGAGCCGATCAAGTGATCGGGATCGTAGAGCTTGAAGGCAAGCCCCAGCACCGTGGCGATGGGACCGAGCGTGATGTAGCGCTTGTGCCAGTTGAGCTTGATGCCGATGCATTCGCGCCCCTCGAATGTGCCGCGACACACGATGCCGGTATCCACCATGGAGGCGGCATCGGAGCCAGCCTCCGGACTGGTCAATCCAAAGCACGGAATCTCGCGCCCATCGGCCAGACGGGGCAGCCAGTAATCTTGCTGCGCCTTGGTGCCAAACTGCAGCAAGAGCTCTCCGGGGCCGAGCGAGTTGGGCACCATGGCGGTAACCGCCGCCGAGATCGAGCGCGTGGAAAGCTTGCGAATGACCTCCGAATGCGCATAAGCCGAGAAGCCAAGTCCGCCGTACGATTTGGGGATGATCATGGCAAAGAATTTGTGGGCCTTGAGAAAATCCCAAACTTCTGGCGGCAGATCGCGCAGCTCGAAGGTGATGGCCCAATCATTGAGCATCCCGCACAGTTCCTCGACCGGCCCATCGAGGAAGGCTTGCTCTTCGGGCGAAAGCTCAGCCTTCGGGGTCGCCAGCAATTTCTGCCAGTCGGGTTCGCCGGAAAACAGCTCGGCGTCCCACCAGACGTCTCCGGCTTCGATAGCCTCACGCTCGGTCGCCGACAGGCTCGGCAACACCTTGCGAGCCCAGTGGAAGATCGGCCGGGAGAGCCAGTCGCGACGGAAGCTTGTTTCGCTCATGTCAGGCCGCCATGTGGATAGGGGCTCTTCGATCAGGCTGCTGCGGTCTCGATCAGATTCGGTTGAAGATCAACCGCAAGCCGCCGAGACGCTTCGCAAGCGCAACAAATCAGGGCACGCTGCTTAAGCTCGGCTTAGGTCTACTTCGCAAGCTACCGCCGCAATAAGGATATCCGGTGACCTACGGGTGATTCTCCAGGGCGGAGTCTAGTCCATGTGCCGCACTCCAGCGAGCGCGGATTTGCCCTTGGCCGGCCGCAATGTGATGGACCTCGATCAAGGTGCCGCCGGCACCGGGCGGGGTTTGCGGTCGGAATCTACGGCCACGTAGGTGAAGATGCCTTCGGTCACCTCGACGCGCTCTTCCCCGCGGCCGCGCCGTGCCCAGCTCTCGATCTTGACCGTGACCGAGGTATTGCCGACCTTGACGATTTCCGCATAGCAGCTCACCTCGTCGCCGACGAAGACCGGGCGATGAAACGTCATGGCAGTGATGGCAACGGTCACGACGCGCCCTTTGGCGCGGCGGGTCGCCACCGTTGAGCCGGCGAGATCCATCTGCGACAACAGCCAGCCACCGAAGATATCCCCGTGAGGGTTGGCGTCCGCCGGCATCGCGATGGCCCGCAACGCCGGCTCGGTTTGTGGCAGGGCGTCGGTCGGGTCGCTGGCGTTCATCAGTTTCTCCTCGGATCTATCAGGACGGCGGCAGATAGGCGCGCGCCCGCTCGATCACTGCCGCCGGCATTTGATAGAGCCGCTGCAGGATTGCTTGCACGCTTTCGCCGCTCGCGGGATCGAGCATCAAATTCTGTTGCGATCGCAAGGAAGGCCCGCATCTCATTCCCGCTCCGTGCCCCGCTCGGAGCGCTCATCGGCCCTGAGCGCTCAAGCTTCCGGACGATGGACCGAATGCCCGCCATCTACGTCGATCGTCGCGCCGCTGATGAAGCCGGCACGGCTGGAGGCGAGGAAAACCACCGCCTCGGCAATCTCCGAGGCCTTGCCGGCTCGCCCGGCGGGAAATTTCGCGTGCAGCTCCGCCCAGCGGTTCTCGTCCCCAAGCAAACGCTTTGCCCGTGCCATCACATGCGGCAGATGACGGCCCGGCACGGTTGGCCCCGGGTTGATGGCGACGACCCGAACATTGTGCCGCATGCTCTCACCGCCAAGGCATTGGGTGAACATGTTGAGTGCGATGTTGGCCATGCAGCCCGCGATGTAGCGATGGTTCGGCATGCGCGCCGCCGAGCCGACAATGTTGATGATGACGCCACTTCTGCGGGCGCACATGCGCGGATAGATGATGCGAGCGAGATCGACATAGCCGTAGACCTTGACGTCCCAAGCCTTGCGCCAAGTCGCGCTGTCGATCTCCTCGAGCGTGCCGGGCGGAATGTCGCCGGCATTGTTGACCAGGATGTCGACGTCCGCGCAGGCCTGCCCGAGAGCCTCGACATCCTCGGCGCGGCCGAGATCGCTCCGATGGACCGTCACCCCGACACCGTGCGCGCGGGAAAGCCGCGCGGCAAGCTCCCGCATGGCCGTCTCATCACGCGCCGCGAGATGCAGGTGGCAGCCTTCCCGCGCCATCGTTTCAGCGATGACCGCGCCGATGCCCTTGGAGGCGCCGGTGATCAGTACGGCCTTGTCGCGGATATCGATGTCCATGTTTCAGTGATAGATTTTGAAAACTTCGCGTGCAAGTGTGGCGCGCATGATCTCCGCCGGACCTCCAGTAATGAGATAGCTGCGCGACCGCCGCCACATCGCCTCGATCGGCATTTCAGTCGACAGTCCGCTCGCGCCGTGAAACTGCATGCAGCGGTCGGCGGCCTCGAAGCCGAGCTCGGTGCAATGAAGCTTTGCCATGAAGGCGTCGTGGCGGCTGGCGATGCCCTTGTCCACCTTCCAGGCGGTGCGGTGGGTCAAGAGCTGACCGGTCTGATACCGCGTGTAAAGATCAGCTACTGCGAACTGAACCGCCTGGCGACGGGCCAGTGGCTCCCCGAACGTCACCCGCTGTTGCGCATATTTGCCGATCATCTCCAGACAGCGCTGCGTCACGCCGAGCCCATGCGCGGCTTGATGGACGCGATTGCGCGAGATCCACGATTGCGCCTCGCGCATGCCGTCGCCCTCGTTGCCGACCAGGTTTCCGGCGGGCACCCGCACGTCGTCGAGCGCAATCTCATAGGTCACATCCCCCATCATGTGGCGCGTTTCCCGCACAATGGACAGGCCCGGTGCATCCATGTCGATGATGAAGACGCTCAAGCCCCCGCGCGAGCCTTTTTCCGGATCGGTCGCCGCCACCAGCTGCAAAAAATCGGCGCCCTTGGCGTGGGAGATGAATCTTTTGTAGCCGTTGATGATGTAGTGATCGCCCTCGCGAACAGCGCGGGTACGCATTCGCCCGGGGTCGCTGCCGGCTTCGGGCTCGGTTTGGGCAAACGCGGCCGACTTCTCGCCACGGAGCAGCGGATAGAGATAGCGCTCACGCATATTCTCAGGTAGTCGCAGCAGGATCGGGCGCGGCGACGGCCCGAACACCCCATCGCCGCGGTTGGGCAAGGCGATCGAGCGCGAGACTTCTTCCCAGACCACCGCCAGAGCCAACAGGCTCAAGCCCTGGCCGCCGAACTCCGCTGGCGTATCGAGGCGCCACAATCCGAGCTCGCGCGCCTTGGCCTCGAGCGCGACCTTGATCTCCGGCTTGAGCTCAGGGCCCTCCATGCTGTGCATCTCGATTGGAATCAACTCGCGATCGACGAATTTGCGCACCGTCTCGCGCAGGAGCCGGATGTCTTCGGGCAGCTCGAAATCCATGCAACCTCCCCGGCGGCTCGAAGCTTATGCTGGTTGACCCACCCGCCTTGCCGGCTACTCTAAACAGATTGGTGTGGACAAACACAAGGTGGCCCGGGACCGAGACGATGTGGCGCGCTTTTCTTTTGATGACAGCAGGGCTGCTTGCAGCCGCGCCGGCCCGCGCAGAAAGTGTCGCCGACTTCTACCGTGGGCGAACCATCAATGTCCTGATCGGGGTCAATGTCGGCGGCGGCTACGATTTCGAGGCGCGCCTCCTCGCCCGCTTCATGCGCGCGCATATCCCGGGCAACCCGATCCTCGTGCCGCAAAACATGATCGGGGCCGGCGGCATCAAGATGGCCAACTATCTCTACTCCATCGCACCGCAGGACGGCACGGCGATCGGCATGTTTCCGGATACATTGGTGGCCGCGCAGGCGGTCGGCACCGATGGCGTCCAATATGACGCCAACAAATTTTCTTGGCTCGGCTCCATCACCACAAGCCCGGTGACGCTCGCGACCTGGCGCAGCGCGGGGCTGCGCAGCATCCAGGACGCGCGCGAGCGGGAGGTGGTGGTTGCTGCCTCCAATAAGGGGGCGATCACCTATACGTTCTCGCACATGCTCAACGAATTGCTCGGCACCAAATTCAAGATCGTATCGGGCTATCAGGGCAACAGCACAATGACGATCGCCATGGAGCGCGGCGAGGTGCAGGGTGTCACCAATTCCTGGGACAGCTGGAAATCGTTCAATCCGGATTGGGTCCAAGAGCAAAAAATCAACGTCCTGGTACAGACCGAGCCCAAGGCCAAGGACCTCGCCGATGTGCCTTCCGTGCAAGAGCTTGCGCACAGCGCGAGCGACAGGGCGGTTATCGCTTTGATCGTTTCCGGCGATGCGCTTGGAAAGCCGATGGCAACCACACCCAACGTTCCGCCCGAACGTGTGCAGGCGCTGCGTGACGCGTTCGACGCCACCCTCAAGGATCCCTCCTTCATCGAAGCGGCCGCAGCAGCACGGGTGGAGATCAACCCGATCCCCGGTCACGCCCTGCAGGCAACCGTCGGCAAAGTCCTGGCCACGCCGAAAGATATTGCCGAACGCGCCCGCGCGATCATCGCCGATTAGGTCGTTGGCCAAATCCTTTTCGGAAAGCAGGTATTCACTGGTCCGGGACTTGCGCTAGAAAGCCTGCGCATTCAGGAGCTCGCCTTTCCCATGCCTTACAAAGCGGCCTCGCACGCCCTGAAGGGGCTTGTGGTTCTCGATCTGACTCACGCGCGGGCCGGGCCCGTTTGCGTGCGCCAGCTTGCCGATTGGGGCGCCAACGTCATCCGCATAGAGCGCCCGGGCGACCCGGCCGACATCGCGGGGCGGCACGAGGCAGATTTTCAGAACAAGCATCGCAACAAGCGCGGCATGGCGCTCAATCTGCGCGCGCCGGAGGGACGGCACATCCTTTATCGCATGGTGGAGCGCGCCGACGTGCTGGTCGAGAACTTTCGCCCCGACGTGAAGGAGCGCCTCGGCTTCGACTATGCGACGCTCGCGAAAATCAATCCGCGCCTCGTTTATGCCAGCATCTCCGCTTTCGGCCAGGACGGCCCTTACCGTGCGAAGCCCGGGGTCGATCAGATCGTGCAGGGCATGAGCGGGCTGATGTCGATTACAGGCGAGCCAGGGCGCGGACCGATGCGGGTCGGGATTCCGATCGCCGATATCGTGACCGGGCTGCATGCGGCGCTCGGCATTCTGGTGGCCCTGATCGAGCGGCAAGCCTCGGGTGAGGGACAATGGGTGCAGGCTTCACTGCTTGAATCGCAGATGTTCATGCTCGATTTGCAAGCCGCGCGTTACCTGGTTGATGGAGTGGATCCGAAGCAGGTGGGCAATGAGCATCCGACCGGGGTCCCGACCAATGTCTACAAGACCCGCGACGGTTACGTGAATATCGCGCCCATGCCGGCCATGTGGGGACGGCTGTGCAAGGCGCTCGGCCGCGAAGACCTCGCCAATCATCCGGACTTCGCCACCCGCGAGATACGCCGCAAGCGCAGGGCGGCGGTGAACGGCCTCATCCAGGGCATCACGACCGAGATGGACACCGCGACCCTGATGCGCAGGCTTGAGGAAGCAGAGGTGCCGTGTGGCCCCATCTATTCGGTCGCCGAAGCTTTCAACGATCCGCAGGCCAAGCATCTTGCCCTCGGCCAAACCGTGACCACGGTGGACGGAAAGGAAATCACGCTTCCACGCCAACCGTTCCGCCTCAGCCGCACGCCGAGCACATTGGCGGTGCGCACGCCGGAATTTGCCGAGCACACCGACGAGGTGCTGTCCGAGGTCGGATATAGCCAAGCCGAGATCGCGGCGTTTCGCGCCAGCGGCGCGGTGGAGTAGAGGCGTCAATGCCACTCGATCTGATCGGCTGCGCAGGCGTGCGCAGAGGCCCACAGCAGCTTAGGAATAAGCTGGACACTTTCCGGAGGTTTTGATGACCGCGCATTGGCCGACGCTCGGCAAATATGTTGAAGGCCTGGACAAGGCCGGCAAGCTTCTGCGCATCACCACGCAGGTCAATAAGGATACCGAGCTGCACCCGCTGGTGCGGCTGCAGTTCCGCGGATTGCCGGAAAGCCAGCGCAAGGCATTCCTATTCGAAAATGTGATCGATGCCAAAGGGCGCCGCTATGACATTCCGGTGCTGGTCGGCGCGCTCGCAGGCTCCGCCGATATCTATGCACTCGGCATGGGCTGTGCGCTCGATGAGATCGAGGACGTCTGGCGCAATGCGCTCGCCCACCAGATCGCGCCGGTGACGGTCAGCAATCCACCTTGCCAGGAAGTGGTGATCACCGGGGCGGAGCTCACGCGGCCCGGCTGCGGTCTCGGCCGGTTGCCGATCCCAATATCGACGCCGGGCTTCGACAACGCGCCTTACACGTCGGCCGGCCATTGGGTGACGAAGGATCCGGAGACCGGGATGCACAATCTTGGCAATTACCGCGGCATGGTGAAGGCGGAGGACCGGATCGGCGTGCTGCTCGGGCGCCTCAATTGGGGCATGCGCTATCACATCGATCGCTGGCGCGAGCGTGGCGCCAAACGCGTTCCGGCGGCGATCGTTATTGGTGTGCCGCCGCACGTCTCCTACGCGGCGGTGACCCGTATTCCCAACGACATGTGCGAATACGACGTGGCCGGAGGCTTTGCGGGCGAGCCGCTCGAGCTGACGCGCTGCGTCACCCAGGATCTGTTGGTGCCCGCGCAATCCGAGATCGTCATCGAGGGGACAGTTCCGACCGACGTGGTGGAGATGGAGGGCGCTTTCGGCGAATTCCCAGGCTACATGGCGCAGCGCGACTTCAGCTTCTTCATGGATGTCGCGGCGATCACCATGCGCAAAAAGCCGATCTATCTCTCCATCATCAGCCAGATGCCGCCGAGCGAAAGCAGCAAGATGCGCAATATCGGCCGCGCCGCCGCCGGAATCCGCCTGTTGCGCAGCGCCGGCATGGATAATGTGCTGGCGGTCGAATATCTCGAATGCGCCGGCTCGAACGCTGTCGCGGTGGTGAAGCTCAAGAAGCGCGCCCCAGACGACGGCAAGAAGGCGCTGCGGCTTCTGGCCGAGAAGTTCATGGGCAAGATGCTGGTCGCCGTCGACGAGGACATCAACATACGCGATGCGGAGAACGTGCTGTGGGCGATCGCCTATCGGGCGCAGCCCTTTCGCGACACCGAAGTGGTGGAGGCGCCGCCGTTCACGCTCGATCCCGCGGCCGTACCGCCCAGGCAATCGCGGGGTCTCGTCACGCGCGACAAGCCGCCGCGTTCGACCGCGCTGCTCATCGACGCCACCATGCCATGGCCCTACCCGCCGCTGTCATTGCCCAAGCGCCAATTCATGGAGCGCGCGATCGATCTCTGGCAAGGCCTGCAACTCCCGACCCTCAATCTCAAGGACCCCTGGTGGGGCTATTCGCTGGGACACTGGACCGCGGAGGAGGAAGACGAAGCCGAGCTTGCGGTGAAAGGTCGTCACTACGAGACCGGGGAGAAGCAGAAGCAGGGCCGCCGCCCCTTCGGGACCTAAACAATAGCCATCTGTGACAATTCCGCCACGGCGCATCGGAACTTTCGCTTTATATATAAAACCTTTGAAACCTATCGCGAATATATACGGCGCGAGTTCTCCCCGACGCTATGCGCGGGGTGTCCTGGGTTGCCGAACGCGCGCCTCCGCATCTTGACGTTCTTTCCGTACCAAACGAGAGTTGCCCGCAGTCCGGTGACTCGAGAGCCTGGGCGCACCGGCGATAGAAGGGAGCCATGCGAACGTCTTTGGCTGCGGCAGCTGCCGCTCTGTTGGCATGCACCGCGCTGTTCGCACCGGCACTCGCCGCCGACCGTCAGCTGCTGGTCAAAGCCAAGCCGCTCCCGCCGCCGGCCTCTTGGACGCAATTTTATATCGGCGGCGGCATCGGCCTTAATCTCCAGACCGGCAACACCAGCGTGCCGTTGCCTCCTCCCAGCAGCACCCTCGTCACGGTAAGCGGCCTTGAGGGCGCGAGCCTCGGTCTCACGGCGACGGCAGGGTTCGACTATCAATTTTCGCCGCTCGTTGTCGTTGGTGCTTTTGTCGACTATGACTGGTCGAGCCAAAATACCACGTTCAGCTTATCGGACGACTCCGGTGATTTTGCCTCCGCCACGGCGGCGCGGCTGGACAGCGGTTGGACCGTGGGGGGGCGTGCCGGAATCCTCGCCACCCCAGACATTCTCGTTTATGGCCTTGGCGGCTTCACCGAGACGCACCTCGACAACTGGAGCGTGACCTCCACCAGTGGATTTGCAACTGCTGTCGCATTGCAGGAGCCCTCGCAAACACGGGCTGGCTACACGGTCGGCGGAGGGATTGAATACCGATTGACCAACAACGTTTCGCTGCGTGGTGAGTACCGCCATGTGTCGCTCGGCAATGCTACAACGGTTGACACGACGAACGGTCTCGTCTCGACTACTGGCACCTCCATCCACATCGCACGCGTAGAGGCAGCTTATCGCTTCGGCGGGTTCGGCGTGAGCGCGCCCACCGCACCGGTTAAGATGCGGAGTGCGGTCTGGACCGACATTTACGGCGGGCTCGGGCTCGGCGGCGACGCGATCACGACGCACGTTTCAGCTGACGCGTTTTCCGCCCCTCTTACTTTGATCGAAGATGGCCTGGGCGGGGGAGATATCGCCGGCACCGCCACATTGGGTTTCGATTATCAGGTGCAGAATTGGATTGCTGGCGTGTTCGGGCTGTTTGACTTTGGTGGGAACGGCAACGCGCACTTTACGGTCAACGGATTCGTTGGTGGAGGGAGCGTCTCCAGCGAGGCTGCCTCTATCGACGAGAGCTGGACCGCCGGCGGCCGCCTCGGATACCTAATCGTACCCGATGCCCTGGTTTACGGACTCGCGGGCTACACGACGGCGAACTTCCATTCGGTGACCTATAGCATCGCCGGCGAGGGCGACGCGCTTGCCGGGACCGCCAGCACATCGGTTTTCCATGGCGTCACGGTTGGCGGCGGGTTCGAGAAGCTGATAACCGACAGCCTTTCGGCGCGCTTTGAATACCGCAACACGCGCTACGACGCACAGACCGGCTTTGGTGCGCCCGGCTTCACCAATACGGAAGCGCAGCCCACCGTCAATTCGCTGCGCGTCCTGGTAGCCTACCGCCTGTCAACGATGAAATAGCGGCGGCGGTTCGGCCGCAGCGGTATCAGTCGAGCCCGAAGACGAAGATCATCGTCGCGTTGGGCAGGTTCTTCAGCTCCGGCGAGCGACCGAGCCGGTTGCGGGCGTTGCGGAAAAGGCCCGAGGCAATTGCGATATATTGCTTGCCGTCGATCGCGTAGGTCATGGGCGGGGCATTGAACCCGGTGCCAACATTGATCGACCATAGTTCATCGAGCGTCGAGTCGTCGAGCGCTACGATGGTGCCGTCGAGCAGCGCAGTGACCACGATGCCGCCCGCCGTCGACAGCACGCCGGCAAAGTTCGGATAGGGAAGCGTCTTGCGCAGCTTCACTTCGCCGGTCGAAGGATCGAACGCCACGATGCTGCTGGTATTGCCGCCGCCCGGGGTATTCCCGGTGGTGCCCCCGGCGAAATTGCTCTTCACGTGCATCGCATAGTCGGGCATCACGGAAGCGCAGCTCTCGAGCGCCGGAATGTAAATGAGCGATGTCCTACGGCTGTAGGAGGCGGGCCAGTAATTGGTGCCGCCGGCAGTGTCGGGACAGACTCGGCGCGTGCGCTTATCGGCATTCACGTCAGGTCCCTCGGCGTAGACTTGGAAGTCTTTGGCTGGATCGTATTCGACCGGCTTGCCGGTCTTGGGATCGATGCCTTTGGTCCAGGTGACCTGGTCGACGTGCTGGACGGCCTTGAGGAACTGGCCGTTGCCCCGATCGAGAACGTATTCGAACCCGTTGCGCCCGGCGTGGGAGACGATCTTGCGCTCCTCGCCGTTCACCTTTGTATCGATCAGGATATGGGTGCCGGTCTCGTCGTAGTCGCGGTTGTCGTTGGGCGTGTACTGGAAGTACCAGCCGATCTTGCCGTTCGCCGCGTCGAGTGCGAGCACGCTCGAGGTGTAGAGATTGTCACCCGGGCGCCGCGCCGCATCATAGCCGGGAACCGGATTGCCCGTGCCCCAGTAAGTCAGGTTGCTCGCCGGATCGTATGACCCGGTGACGTAAAATGCACCACCTCCCGTTGCCCAAGCGTTGTCCTTGTCCTTCCAAGTCTCGCTGCCCCGCTCGCCAGGCGCCGGTATGGAGTAGGTCTTCCACTGCAGGTTCCCGGTCCTCGCATCGAGCGAAGCGATCCAGTCGCGCACGCCGCGATCGCCGCCGGAAGCCCCGATGATGATCGAGTCCTTCAGCGCGAGTGGAGCCGCGGTGAGCTCGAGGTCGGGCTGGTCGCGCAGATTCTTGTCCCAGACCATCTTGCCGGTTTCCTTGTCGGTCGCGATGACGCGCCCGTCATAGGAAGTAATCGAGACGACGAGATTGTCCCACAGCGCCACGCCGCGATTGCGGTCGAGCCGCTCCTGACCGGGGTCCATCTTCCAGACGATGTGGCCGGCCGTGCCGGAGCGGACATCGATCTTGTAGACGACACCCCAGCCCTCGACCACGTACATGAATCCATCTTCGACCAGCGGGGTCGCTTCCAGGCTCTCGTTGCCGGAGCTGCCGCCCAGTGCCACCGCGAACTTGAGCTTCAGATTCTTGATGTTCGATTTGTTGATCGCATCGAGCGCGGAGTAACGCTGCGCCGCATAGTCGTGGTGGTTCATCAGCCAGTTCTGCGGCTCAGGGTTCATCAGCCGCTCGTAGGTCACGTCGGCCGCATCAAGCTGCGCCCCGCTCGCCAAGAGCAGCGTGAGCGCGGCGGTGCCGCACATGACAGAGTGACGGCCCGCGGATGTGTTCTTCATCATCGCTCCTCCCGATTGTCGCGGCCAGAGAGGTAGCATTCTTGCGCAGTGTTGGAAACGCCGGCCGGCTCAGGTCAGAGCGCGGGTGCCGGAAATTGGTCGAGACGTAATGCCGCCACGTATTGAGCGGGACGCAGCCGCCGCCGCTTCCGCGCCGATATCAGCACCAGCCAGTTGCGATAGATTGCGGCCGCAAACGGCTGCCAATTCGCCATCAACGGCGGATCCGAGGAAAGAGGAAACGCCGCAAGCAGTCTTGCATTGCGCTCGCGCGCAGCCCGCGCCGCGAAGCCGGCCAGAGCGGATTCGGATGCGGTATCAAAATAGTGCCGCGGCATCGCCGGGAAATCCATGCGGTCACCGCGAAGATAGCGGCCGATATCGCGGCGGTATTCTCTGAGCAAAGACAGTGCGCCGTACTCGGGATGCCCTTGAAAGAAAAGAAACAGGCTCTGCTCCTCGCGCAAGAAGGCGTCGACCCCGGCTTCCGCGGAGCGCGTGAGTATCTCGTAGCCGCTTTGCCGCAACTTCGCCTCGTCCAGCGCGTTCCAGCGGGCATGCGGAGTGCTTGATCGGGCCGGCAGACCCTCGATCAGGGGATGCTCACCACACCCCTCGCAATCGAACACGCCCATGCACTTTTCCGCAAGCGGAGTCCGCCCGATTCCGTCCAGGTGCAGAACAGCCGCATGGGCAGCAAGACACGACCACACGGTGGAGACGGTGCCGGATGCGGCCCAATCGACCAGCTGGGTGAAAGCGCGCCAGTAAGGCTCATCAGTTAGATTGGCCGCCCTGGGCTCGCTGCCGGTGACGATCAAGCCGTCGAGCCCAACTTTCCGGATATTCGCCGCATCGCCATAGGACCGGCCGAGATTGCGGGAGGCACGTTCACTGCGGGGAATGCCCGGCAACGAAAAGAAACGCAGGTGGACCCAGCTTTCTCCGGCCGCGGCCGCTAACAAATCGACGAATTGTTGCTCGGTGGCCTCGAGCGCCGCGTCCGGCATATTGTTGACGAGGCCGATCTCGATCCACTCGGCCCCCGCTGCAGGGCGATGCCCTCCGTCCTTTGGCGCGGCGCCGCCCGCGGCCGTCACGATGGTGCAGCCGGCGCGACCTCGATCGACTAATACGGGCATGCCCGGGAGCGATCCTATTCCGCGGCTATTGGGCTGTGGCGATCGGCGCCTGCAGCCGCCAAGGCCTGGTCCAGGTCGGCGATGATGTCGTCGCTGTGCTCGATGCCGATGCTCAGGCGGATCATCTCCGGACGAACGCCGGCTTGGCGCTGCTGCTCCGCCGACATCTGCCGGTGCGTGGTGGAGGCGGGATGGCAAGCGAGCGATTTCGCATCGCCCATGTTGACGAGGCGCTTGAACAGCCGAAGCGCGTCATAGAAGCGCTTCCCGGCCGCAAAACCTCCTTCGACCCCAAAGGTGAGCAGTGAACAGGCGCGCCCGCCAAGATACTTTTCGGCCAAAGCATGGTTGGGATTGTCGGCAAAGCCCGCGTAGTTGACCCAGGCGACGCGCGGATCCTTGCGCAGGAATTCCGCCACCCGGCGTGCGTTCTCCACGTGGCGCTCGAGGCGAAGTGCCACCGTCTCGATGCCCTGCAACAGCAAAAATGCACTGAGCGGCGCCAGCACCGCCCCGGTCGTGCGCAGATAGACGCTGCGGCAGCGTGCGATATAGGCGGCAGGGCCGAAATGATCCGCATAGACAAGCCCGTGGTAGGACGGGTCCGCTTGGCAGAACACCGGGAAGCGTTCTGCATGCTTCTTCCAGGGAAACTGGCCGCTGTCGACGATGATTCCTCCAAGCGTGGTGCCGTGGCCGCCCAAAAATTTGGTCAGCGAATGCACCACGATATCGGCGCCGAAATCGATCGGCTTGAGCAGGATCGGGGTCGCCACCGTATTGTCGACCACAAGCGGAATGCCATGGCGATGGGCCAGCTCGGCTAGCGCCTCGATATCGCAAATATTGCCGGCAGGATTGCCGACAGATTCGCAGAACAGCGCCTTGGTGTTTCGATCAATAAGCCGCTCCATGTCGGCTTCCCGATCCGATTGCGCAAAGCGCACCGCGTATCCTTGCGACGGCAGCACATAGCTGAACAGCGTGTGGGTGGTGCCGTAGAGCTGCGGCACCGAGACGATGTTGGCGGCCGGTGTGAGCAGATTGAGAATGGCATAGTTGAGCGCGGCCTGTCCCGAGCTCACCGCCATGGCCTCGAGACCGCCTTCGAGCGCGGCGATGCGCCGCTCCAGGACATCGACCGTCGGATTGGCGATGCGGCTGTAACGATACCCTTCAGCTTCCAAGTTGAACAGCGCGGCCCCATGGTCGGCACTGTCGAATTCGTACGCGACCGTCTGATAAATCGGCACCGCTACCGATTTCGTCGAGGGCTCGACATCGTATCCGCTGTGAATGGCAATCGTTTCGTCTCGCATCTGTTGCTCACGTCTCGAACGTCGCGAGTAAAATTTCTATCCGGCATAAGTCGGCGAAACAACAAAAGCGGCAAAAATCAAGCGCAATAACGTTAAGCATTATGCTTGCGAAAAGATCAACGCATCGCTGCAGGATGGCGCGATCATGGCAACGAAATATTCGGGATGTCGGGCGCAGCACATTACTCCACGGCGAAACATTTACGAGGGGACGTTTTCGTGCTTGCCTGGACGGACGAGGCCCGGCAGAGCCCATGCGCGCAGGAACTCACGTTCCGGAGCGGGAGTATGGTCCGATGAGCACGCTGGCGGTGAACGATGCCGCGCGCGACCTTGCGAGGAGCGATTCCGCCCGTAAGGCCTGGCTGCGCGCATTGGCCGCAACCGCTCAGATTCCCGACGAACCGAGCCGCACGCTGCCTGCCCGGGTCGAGGAGCTCGCGCAAGCCCACGGAGACGCCCTGGCACTCATCGGCGAGCGTGAAATACTGACCTATCGGCAGCTTGCGCAGCGCTCCAACCGCTATGCGCGCTGGGCGCTCGAGCTTGGCATCACGAAAGGCGATACGGTCTGCCTGCTGATGCCGAACCGCCCTGAATATGCCGCGATCTGGCTCGGCGTCAGCCGCGCCGGCGGCACCGTCGCGCTCCTCAATACAAGCCTCAGCGGTGCGGCGCTCGCCCATTGCATCAATCTGGTCGAGCCGCGGCACATCATCGTGGCTGCGGAGCTTGTCAGCGCGATCGAATCCGCACGCCCTCATCTTGCGCGCGAGCCCCGTACATGGCTGCACGGCGCCGACCACCCGAGCTGTCCCCGTATCGATCAGGCCATCGCGCGACAGAGTGGTGCCCCGCTCGACCGCGCCGAGACACCACGGGTCGACATCACGGATCGGGCGCTTCTCATCTACACGTCGGGCACGACCGGCCTGCCCAAGGCCGCCAATATCAGCCATCGACGCGTGTTGCAGTGGAGCTACTGGTTCGCCGGCATGATGGATACGCGTCCGAGCGACCGGATGTACGACTGCCTGCCCATGTGTCACAGCGTCGGCGGCATCGTGGCGATCGGATCCCTGTTGGTGAACGGCGGCTCCGTGTTGATCCGCGACAAGTTTTCCGCCGGCCGTTTCTGGGATGACATCAGCCGTTTCGACTGCACCCTGTTCCAATACATCGGCGAACTCTGCCGCTATCTCGTGCACGCACCACCACACTCATACGAGCGGGAGCATCGCCTGCGCATCGCCTGCGGTAACGGACTGAAGCCGGACATTTGGAATACCTTCAAGGATCGCTTCCATATTCCGCATATCCTCGAATTTTATGCCGCAACCGAAGGCAGCTTCTCGCTCTACAACGCCGAAGGCGAGCCTGGCGCCATCGGCCGCATTCCTCCTTTCCTGACGCGGCGGCAGCCGGTCGCACTGGTCGCTCATGATGTCGACAAGGGTGAACCGGTGCGGGGTGCGGACGGATTCTGCATCCGCTGCTCCGCCGGCGAAGCAGGCGAGGCCATCGGGCAGATTGCTCGCGCGCCATCACCTCCCCGCGCGGGGGCGGGCCGCAGTGGCGGCGGCGATTTCGAGGGATATACCAGCAAGCGTGACTCGGAAAGGAAGCTCCTGCGCGACGTCTTTGAACCGGGCGATGCATGGTTTCGCACCGGCGACCTGATGCGGCGCGACACACGCGGCTTCTTCTATTTCGTCGACCGTATTGGCGATACCTTCCGCTGGAAGGGCGAGAACGTAGCGACCTATGAGGTCGAGCGGGTAATGATCGCGTGTCCAGGAGTGCGTGAGGCGAACGTGTATGGAGTTACCGTGCCCAAGGCCGACGGTCGTGCCGGCATGGCGGCAGTCGTCATCGACGAGCGGTTAGATCTCGCGACTCTCCATGCACATATTGCGGCTCACCTGCCGAGTTATGCGCGGCCGCTCTTCCTGCGCATCATCCACGCTCTCGAGGTGACGACAACCTTCAAGCACAGAAAGGCCGAGCTCGTGCGGGCAGGCTTCGATCCTTCGCACACCGACGATGCAATCTATTTCAATGACGCGGAGCGTGGCGCATTCGTTCGGATGGACAAGCCGCTGCTCGACCGTCTTCGTGCGGGGCGGATGAAGCTGTGAGTTAGGCCGTGCTGCCGGCGTCGACGGTCAACACCGTGCCGGTGATGCTCTTGGCTTTGTCGCTCAACAGGAACTCCACCGCATCGGCCACATCGTCGAGCTCGACCAGGCGACGCATTGCGCTGCGACGGGCGACGCTCTGTCGCTGTTCGTCAGAAAGGCTCCGAGTCATCTCCGTTTCAAGGAAGCCCGGCGCAACCGCATTGACATTAATGCCTAGCCGCCCCACCTCGCGCGCCAACGAGCGCGTGAAGCCGATCATTGATGCCTTTGTGGCCCCATAGACCGACAGCCCGCTGTAGCCGGTGAAGCCGATGATGGATGTGACATTGACAATGCGGCCGCCGCCATCCGCCATCATTCCGCGCACCACGTACTTGCTCAGCATCACAGGCGCGAGCGTGTTGACGCGCAAGAGCTGCTCGATCTCCGAATTCTTCATGTTGGCGAGCAGTCCGTCCGTGCCGAGCGCCGCATTGTTGACCAGGCCGTAGATCGAACTGTATTTCTGACGGATGCCGCGCACGAGCTTGGGGATCGCCTTGGCGTCGCCGAGGTCGCAGGCGACAAAATCGAGGGCGCCGGCGCGCGTGCCGTTTACCTCCTGCATGGCGGCAGCAAGCTGCGGGCTCATCTTGCGCGCCACGACCACCACCCGGTAGCCGCTACCGGTGAGCTTGCCGGCAATCGCCAGACCTAACCCACGACTGCCGCCGGTCACCACGACGGTGCGCTCGGCCGCAATAGGTTTTTCCGCTCCGGACCTTATCCGATCAGGCATGGCGCCGCTCGAGCTTCCCGCTCGGTGCGACCGAGAGGGCCGGCACGAAGCGGATCACGGCCGGCACCTTGTGTTGGGCCAAGTGTGTCCGGCAAAGGTCGAGAATCTCTCCGCGCACGACGGCTGCATCATCGTCGACCTCGGCAGCCTCGCACAGCACCACCTCGGCGACCACAACCGCCCCGGTGATCGGGCTCTTGCGCGGCTGCACCCGCGACATCCGTACGCGCGGATGGCGGTTGATGACGCCTTCGACCTCCTCGGGATGCACCTTGAGACCGCCCACATTGATGATGCCGCCCTTGCGACCGGCAAAATAGTAGCGTTCGCCCGAGAGCGCCACCATGTCGCCGGTATCGACAAAGCCATCGGCATCGGTCAGTGGCGTCGCGCCGGCGCCGAGGTAGCGGGTAGCCGCGCGGGGCGAACGGATGCGCAGGCTGCCGTCCACCACCTTCAGCTCGACCTCGCCGGCGGCGCCGACAAGCTCAGCCGGAAAGCCTTCGCGGCCATCATTGACGTCGAAGCCGACCCCCGCCTCCGTCGACGCATAGGCATGGCCGATCCGCGCGTTGTCGTAGCAAGCGGCGAGAGCATCCAATATTGCTTGATCGGCGATCTCGCCGGACAAGCGCACATAGAGCGGGGACATCGCACCTGCCGCGCCGCTCATCAGAGCGCGGCGCCAATGGGATGGCGTGCCCGAAACATGCGTCGCACCGTGCCGCCCGAGTCGTGCCAGAAACTCTCCAACCGGCTCATGAGCGTCCGACAGCACCAGCGAGCCGCCATCATGGATCGCGCGCAGAAAAATCTGTAAGCCGCCATAGCGGCGGATATCATAAAACGTACCCCATACGGCGCCGCTTCCGCGCGCCTCGCCACGCCGGATCGCGCCAGTCAAACCGGCCAAGGTGTGTACGACCAGTTTTGGCACACCAGTCGTGCCGGAGGTGAACAGCACCCATTCGGTGGCTCTTGGTACGAGCCGTATCGGCCCAGTCGGCCTGATCTGTGGCCGAGAGGTGATACGCAACGCGACGTCAAGCTCCGGGAATGTATCACCCTCGCCGAGCAGTGCGTCGATGCGGGCATCATCCATGACCAAAGGGAGTTGCGCGCGCGGCACATCAGGCGGCACCAGCGTGATCCGCCGGGCCACGCCGTCGAGCTCGATAAGCGCAAGCGCAGATGTCAGTTGATCCTGTGTCGCGATCAAAACCGAGCGGCCTTGCAGCGCGGATAGATCCAGGTCGAGACTGGAACCAAGGCGTAACGCTCCGATCGCGACTTGCGCATGCCGGCCGAGCAGGAAGCGTCCAGAGTTGTCAGCGGTGTCGTCGAGCCAGTCGCGCAGCCAACGCACCTCAGCGCGCGGCATCTTCGTAGGCCTGCACGAAATCGCCGAGGGTGACCGGAAAGGCAATGTCGTCGGAGGCGGCAAACGGGTCGACGCCGAGCTCATCCTCGAGTCGCGCAACCAGAATCGCGAAGCAAAGAGAATCGAGACCGGAATCCAACAGATTAAGATCATCCGTCAGGGGCGCGAGAGCCACCTTGTGCTCGGATGCGACCCGCTGGATTTCGGATTCTATCGTTAATTTGGTGGTCATTTCTTGGCCGCACTATGTCTCGATAGAAATCGAATATATTTGCGCAATGCCGCATTCAAGCTTGCATACCGAATATGGTCAACGCTCCTTTGAATGCAAGAGTCCGTTGCCGCCGCATCGAAGACGCCGATGCCGGCAGGATCATCGATCTGCTTGCGCGCGGCTTCGCACGTCGCCGGCCCCGCCCGTTCTGGGAGCGCGTGATCGCTTGCCTGGCGACCCGCACCAAGCCGGCGGATACGCCGCGCTACGGCTATCTGATGGAGCATGACGGCAAAGCCGTCGGTGCCATCCTGCAAATATTCGCAACTTTGCCCGCAGGCGGACGGGACGTGACCCGGTGCAATGTCTCGAGCTGGTTCGTGGAGCCGGCGTTTCGCGGCTATGCGCCGCTCATGGTAGCGCAAGCGCTGAAGCAAAAGGACGTGACCTATCTTAACATCTCTTCCGTCGCACATACGCGGCCGATCGTCGAGACACAGGGATTTCTCCGCCTCAGCAACGGTATGTTCGTTGCGCTTCCGTGTCTCAGCCGCCAAGCGGACGTGCGAGCGCGCATCGTCGCGGGCGACACCGCTCCGCAGGCGCCCCATGAACCGTACGAGCGGGATTTGCTGCAAGATCATGCCGCCTATGGCTGCATGAGCCTCTGGTGCGAGACCCCCGAGCGCGCCTATCCGTTCGTCTTCCGCGAGCGACGCGTGAAAGGACTGTTGACCTGCGCGCAGCTGATTTATTGCCGCGACGTCGCCGAGCTGGTGCGCTTTGCGCGGCCGCTCGGCTTCCATCTCGCCCGGCGCGGACGCCCTCTGTTGATCCTCGATGCCAATGGTCCGGTCCGCGGTTTGTTCGGCAAGTATTTCGACCAAACCATGCCGAAATATTTCAAGGGTCCGGCGCCGCCACGGCTGGGCGATCTCGCCTACACGGAGACTGCCTTGTTCGGCATGTAACCGGTGCGCCGATTTGGTTAATACTAACGCGGGTTTTGCCGGCACGATCTCGGCCGTGAACCGCGTAGTGCGGAATTTTCGCTAATTTGGACGGCATCGCCAAAGGACCATAACCAAGAGGGCACATGCGTACCGCCCATGCGACCCGCAGCGCCGCGGAAGTGCTGGTTGACCAGCTGATCGCCAACGGGGTGGCGCACGTGTTCTGCGTGCCCGGCGAAAGCTATCTGGCGGTGCTCGATGCCTTCTACGACCGTGAGCTCGCCGTCACGGTATGCCGGCAGGAGGGCGGCGCCGCGATGATGGCGGAAGCGGTCGGCAAGGCGACCGGAATGCCCGGCATCTGCTTTGTCACCCGCGCGCCGGGCGCCACCAATGCGTCGGCCGGCATCCATATCGCGCAGCAGGATTCGACCCCGATGATCCTGTTCGTCGGCCAGGTCACCCGCGACGTGAAGAATCGCGAGGCGCTGCAGGAGCTCGATCTGCGCGCCGCTTTCGGCGGCATGTGCAAATGGACCGTCGAGATCGACGATCCGGCGCGCGTTCCCGAGATCGTCTCACGCGCGTTCTACACCGCGACCGGCGGCCGGCCCGGGCCGGTGGTGATCGGGCTGCCGGAGGACATGCTGGCGGAGCGGATCGCGAGCGCCAATGCGCCGCCTTTCGTGCCGGTCGAGACCCATCCGGGCCCCGGCGAGATGCGCGCGGTCGGCGAATTATTGGCCGCTGCGCAGCGGCCCCTCATGATCCTGGGCGGCAGCCGTTGGACGGCGGAGGCTTGCGCCACGATCCGCCGCTTTGCCGGGCGGTTCAAGCTGCCGGTCGCAACCAGCTACCGGCGCCTGCCGCTGTTTGATCCGCTGCACCCAAGCTATGCGGGCGATCTGGGGATCGGTCCCAACCCAAAATTGGTCGCGCGATTCCGGCAAGCCGATCTCGTCCTGCTCATCGGCGGCCGCATGGGGGAGATCCCATCCCAGGCCTATTCGCTGATGGATATTCCCGGACCGCAGATGCGGCTCGTGCATGTGCATCCGGGAGCCGAGGAGCTCGGCCGCCTCTATCGGCCGCATCTCGCGATCCATGCCTCACCGATCGCGTTTGCGGCGGCAGTGGAACCGCTGCAGCCCGCAACCGCGCCGGTCTGGGCCGAGCGCACCGCCGCGGCGCATGCGGACTATCTTGCCTGGACCGATGTGCCGACCCCGCAACCCGGCAGCGTCAACCTCGGTGGCATCATGGTATGGCTGCGTGAGAACCTGCCGCTCGATGCCATCATCTGCAACGGCGCCGGTAACTATGCGGCCTGGATCCACCGCTTCTACCGCTTCCGTCAATTCGGCACCCATATCGCGCCGACCTCGGCATCGATGGGCTACGGCATGCCCTCGGCGGTCGCCATGCAGCGTCTCCATCCGGAACGCACCATCGTGTGCCTGAACGGCGACGGCGATTTCCTGATGAACGGACAGGAATTCGCCACCGCGATCCAATACGAGCTGCCGATCATCGTGATCATCGCCGACAACGGCATCTACGGCACCATCCGCATGCATCAGGAGCGCCAATATCCGGGCCGCCCAATCGCGACCACCCTCAAGAACCCGGACTTCTCCGCCTATGCGCGCGCTTTCGGCGGGTTCGGCGCAACCGTCGAGCGCACCGAGGACTTTCCGGATGCCTTCACGGCGGCGCAACAATCCACCAGGCCGGCCATCATCCACCTCAAGATCGACCCGGAAGCAATCACGCCCGCAACCACACTCAATCAAATCCGTCAAACGGCGCTGGCAAAAGCGCAGTGACCTGGCGCCGCACTTCGGTGACTGCAAAGAACAAAGCCATGTTTCAACCGAGCCACAACAGCATCTCCGCCACCTGGACATTCTTTGACGGGGAATGGCATGCGGGAGATGTGCGTATCCTGGGCCCGCGTACTCACGCGTGCTGGCTTGGATCAATGGTGTTTGACGGCGCACGTGCCTTCGAGGGCGTGATGCCGGACCTCGACCGGCACTGCGCCAGAGTGAACCAATCCGCCGGCGTTTGTTTCCTAAAGCCGGTGGTGGGGATCGCGACATGGATCGAGCTTGCCCGGGAGGGGGCCCAGCGGTTTGGTGAAGGTGCCGAGCTCTACATACGGCCGATGTATTGGGCCGAAAGCGGTCCTGCGGGTGGTATCCGGCACGATCCTGATTCGACCCGCTGGTGCTTGTGCATCTACGAAGCACCTCTGCCGAAGCCGCTCGGCACCAGCATCACCTTGTCGCCCTTTCGCCGACCGACGCGCGATTGCGCACCTGTGGACGCCAAGGCGAGCTGCCTCTATCCCAACAATGCGCGCGCCATGTTCGAAGCGCAGAGCCGTGGGTTTGACAACTGCCTGATGTGCGATGCACTCGGAAATGTCGCCGAGCTCGCGACGTCGAATGTATTCATGGTTCGGGACCAGGTTGTGTTCACTCCGACGCCGAACGGAACCTTCCTCAACGGGATCACGCGACAACGCATCATCGAGCTGCTGCGCGCTGCGGGCCTAACTGTCGTCGAAACGACGCTGCGCTCGGCGGATTTCTATGCCGCCGACGAAATCTTCTCATCCGGCAATTTTTCCAAGCTTTCACCAATAACCCGCATCGAAGACCGGCGCCTTGTTCCAGGTCCGGTCTACCGCCGGGCGCGTCAGCTATACTGGGATTTCGCCCATTCATGACCAACCCGGGTAAGAACCGGGATGCCGCCCGGGGGGCTGGCGGCAGCGGAGAAATCGGTTCTGTCAAACGAAATTTCAGATCGCGGCAATCGGTGCGATTGGATCATCGCTCCCGCAATGCGTCGTGCCGGTACTCGGTGAACGGGGAAAGCAGATAGCTGATGATTCGACGCGAACCTGTTTTCACTTCCACGCTTACGGCCATTCCGGGGCCCAACTCGAGCTTCCGCTCACCTACTTGAAATTGCTGCTGGTCGAGCGACACCCTGACCGCATAGAAGGGATCCCCGCTCTCGGGTGCGCCCACGCTATGCCCCGGCGAAGGCTGACCCCCATCTCGGGCGTCCCGCGCGATGGCATCCGGCGAGATGCCCAGCACATGACCATGCAGCAGCCCGTATCGGCTGAAGTTGAAAGCATCGACCTTTATGGCTGCCTCTTGTCCGGCGTTGACAAATCCGACGTCGTCATTGGACAAGGAAGCCTCGATCTCGAGCCGGCTGCCCAGCGGCACGACGACGGCGAGAACCTGCGCCGGGGTGACGATCCCGCCGACGGTGTGCACTGCAAGCTGCTGCACCACTCCGTCCACTGGAGCGGTCAATTCCTGCAACTTGGTCCGCCGTTCCGACCGTATCACGTCCTGCGCGGCCTCGGCTGCTTTCTGCTCGCTCTTGACCAGCTGATCGTACAGCGAGTGCCGGTATTCGGTTGTCGCGCGCTCCCGTGATTGTTGCAGCGCAGAGATTGCCTCCTCGGCCTCCTTGAGCTTGCTCTGTTGAATAGTGAGATCTTGCTGCTCCCCAACGAGCTCTTGAGCCTCCGTCAGGAAGGTGAGCTTGGAAACCAGCGCCTTGTCGAGAAGCGTCTTATGTATATCGTAACGTTCCTGCAGCAGCGGGATGGTCGCCTGAAGCTTGCCGATCTGCGCAGCTACAGTCGAGCGCTCGGCTTGCTTTTGCGAAATCTGACGATCGATCTCAGCAAGCTTGGCATTTTGGTCCACTGCTTGACTTGAAAGAAACGCCCGGTGCATTTCGACCTGCGCCGGCGTTGCGTCGGAGGGTGGCTCGAACGCACTCAGCGGATCTTCGTTGTTCGCCAATGCGGCGCGCAGTCTCGCCACATCGAGCCGCGCGGCAAGAAGGTCGGTCTTGAAGTGCTCGAGCTCGGCATCCGTCATGGTGGGGTCCAGATCTATGAGAGTCTCGCCGGCGTGCACGCGCTGCCCATCGTGGACCAGGATAGCCCGCACGACTCCGCTGTCGAGCGGCTGCACAAGCTTGCTTCCGCCGCTGGGTATGATTTTTCCCCGCGCGGTCACGACCACGTCGACCGTCCCTAACATCGACCAAATCGCACCCGCGCAGAAGATGGCCATTATGATCCCGGCGATCGCACGCCCGATCGGGGAGGGCGGCCTTTCCGTTATCTCCAAGGCTGCCGGCAGGAACGCGAGCTCATATTCCGGGCGCCTGCGCCCGGTCAATGCGACGGCTCGGCTTTCCGATGTGGCGATTGCGGCGGAAGGATTGTTAGTGGGTGCCATGCAAGCCGGCCTGCAAAAAATGGAGATTCGCGTAGCGTCCTTTGCTGCGGATCAGTTCCTCATGCGTGCCGTCCTCGACGATGCGGCCGCGCTCGAGCGTGACGATCCGATCGGCGTTGCGCACGGTGGATAGCCGATGCGCAATGATGAAGACGGTCCGTCCGGCGGCGATTTGCTGCATGTTTTGCTGAATCGCGCGCTCGCTCTCGTAATCGAGCGCGCTGGTCGCTTCATCGAATATGAGGATTCGCGGATCCGTGATCAGGGCTCTCGCGATGGCTATGCGTTGACGCTGCCCGCCCGAAAGAGCGGCGCCGCGCTCCCCGGCGATGGTGTCGTAGCCCTCCGGCAGATCGGCGATGAAATCATGCGCACCGGCCAGCTTCGCCGCCGCGATCACCCGCGACATCGGCATCGTCGGATCTGCGAGCGTGATATTGTGACGAACACTACGATTGAAGAGCACGTTTTCCTGAAGCACGACTCCGATCTGGTGCCGCAGCCACGCGAGGTCGATCATCGAGAGGTCGATTCCATCGATCAAAACGCGGCCGGTCTCCGGCACGTACAGGCGCTGAATAAGCTTCGCGACGGTGCTTTTGCCTGAACCGGACGATCCGACGATGCCGACCACCTCACCGGGCTGAATATCCAGGCAGACGTCGCGCAGGATCGGCGGAGCATCGACCCGATAACGGAACGTCACATTCTCGAAAGTCACCTGGCCGCGCAACTCCGGCAAGGCGGCGCTCCCGGCGCCGGCGCCGGGCTCCGGCTTGGTGTTGAGAATATCGCCCAAGCGCTCGACCGATAGCCGTGCCTGATGAAAGTCCTGCCAAATCTGCGCCAAACGCAAGATCGGCGCGCTGAGTCGGGCCGCCAACATGTTGAAAGCCACGAGAGCGCCGACGCTCAGGCCGCCGGCGATGACGAGCTTCGCACCCAAATAGAGCAGCGCGGCGGTGCCTAGCTTGCTTACCAGCTGCACGGCCTCGCTCGCCGCGTTGTTCAGGTTCGTGACGCGAAAGCTCGAGGCGACGTAGGCAGCGAGCTGCTCTTCCCAGCAACGCTGCATCTGCGGCTCGACCGCCATGGTCTTGAGCGTCTCGATACCGGTGACGCTTTCTACCAGGAAAGCCTGGTTTTCCGCGCCACGCCGAAATCTCTCATCGAGCCGGCGGCGAAACATGGGGGTCAGGCCGGCAGATATCGCGATGTAGGGCGGGAGTGTCGCGACCGAAACCAGGGTCAATAGTGGTGAATAATAGAGCATCACCGCAAGGAAAACCAAAGTGAACAGCAGATCAACGACCAATGTCAGCGCGGAGCTGGTAATGAATTGGCGAATGTTCTCCAGCTCCCGCACGCGGGCAACCGAATCTCCGACCCGGCGGGTTTGAAAATAGGCGAGCGGCAGCGAGATCAGGTGTCGGAACAGTCTCGCACCGAGCTCGATGTCTATCCGGTTGGTCGTGTGCGTGAAAAGATATGTGCGCACCGCGCCGAGCCCGGCTTCAAACAGGCTGATAATGACCAGGCCCGCGATCAGGACGTCCAGTGTGGCGAGGCTGTGGTGCACCAGGACCTTATCAATGATGACCTGAAAGAAGAGGGGTGTCACCAGTGCAAAGAGCTGCAGGAACAATGATGCAGCCAGGACTTCGCCGATCATGCGGCGATATTTGTAGACAGCCGCGACAAACCAAGAGATGTCGAATGTCCTTGACAGATCGGCGAGGCTTGCGCGCCGCACGGCCAGAATGAGCCCGCCGCTCCAGATTTCCTCAAAATCGGATCGCGCTATCGATTCAATCTCTCCCGTGCTCGGATGCTGTACCAGAACTCGGTCGGCATCGGCGCGACCCAAGATCAGATACTCGCCATTTCGCAGTATCGCCAGGGCGGGAAGGGGAGCGGTACCGAGGCGCTCCCATGCGGTTGAAACGGCGCTCGCCTTCAAGCCACGCTGTTTGGCGAATCGCAATACCGCGGTGACGCCGGTTTCACCCCCCATTTGATGCCGGATTTGTGCCTGCTCGGCTGCCAGGCCGTGATACCGCAACAAGATTTCCAGAGCGAGAAACGCGGAATCCGCTGCGGTCGAGCCGCCACGCGAGCGGTCAAACACGACTGGGTCGAGCTTCTCCCATTGCGGGTGCCCGGATAAGCGTTGCCATACTGCTTTCGCCATCGCTGCTTGCACTCTCATGACCCGGATTTCGGCACGAACTTTGATCTTGTGTTGCCGATAGGCTCGGTCGGCACCACACGCACGCGCGCTGGTTCGCCCCGCGAATGCGGGACGAACCGGCGTCGCAACTACTGTTGATTAGTGCAGTGGCTTGGTAAGCGTCGCGACCTGCTGTTGCGGGGACGCGGCGGAGGAATTCGAGAACGATTCAAAGTGGAATCGGTCCGCGGAACCGCTGGCCATGAACTGGTTGAGCAGGCTCGATGCCTTTGCGCCGACACTGCCCCAGGATTCGGGCGAGCCGGTGTTGACCGCCGGTTGCGGGGCCAGAGTATCGGCCCGCCTTATCAGGCCGGCGAACTGGGAAGAGTCGAAACGGGAAGTCTGGTGAGCAGAATCCGCGTGCGTTCCTTGGCCAAGGCTCAGATGCGGCCGCGTCACCTGACTGCTTCCTTTGCCCGCTGAAACCGGGTCAGAAGATACGGCGGGTTGAGTGGCGGCCGGCTTGGTGACAGTCGGCTTGGTGACGACCGAGCTTGTCCCGCTCGAGGCGGTCCTGGATCCGGTCGGCTGTTGCGCCGAGGCGGTGACCATCGTTGCGGGCGAGGCGACCACTGCGCTCGTCTTCGCGGTCGAGGCGACCACCGCGCTCGTATTCACGTTCCTTCCAAGAACGGTGTCCCCGCTTCCCGCCTTCTGGTAAAGCTGAACGTCGCCCACCTTCATCGCCATCGACTGCGGGGTCGAGCTGTCCAAGACCGTATGCCATCCGGCGGCTTTGGAATCGGCCACCTGAAGGTTCATGATCAGTTCCATGGGCTTCGTGGGGATGCTCGCCTGCGCGCTCGTGATCTGGCCGGTCTCCTTTCCGTTCAGGTACCAAGTGATGGACTTGCCGGGCACCCAATTGATCCCATAGGTGTTGTAGCCGGAGGTCAGATTGGTGCCGGTATTTACCACCGTACCGTAAGTGCCCGACGGGGTGTGGAGATGGTAGGAGATGTTGTCCTTTGCGGTCGAGGCCGGCGTGTACCCGCCTTCTTCCATGTCGATCTCATAATTGTCTCCGCTGCTTCCGGCGCCCTTGCCCGGCAACAGCCATAAGCTGGGCCATGCGCCGTCGCCGCTTGGCGCCGCCATGCTGACCTGAAGATATCCGCCGGTGAACTCGAACTTGCCGTAGCTCGATACTGCGCCGGACGTAATCGGGAAGGTCTGACGCACGCCTTGGTTCATGCCGACGACGCTCCGCTTGACCGCTGTCAGCGTGAGTCCGTTATTGACCGATATCTGACTCGGCATATCGTAATCGGCGTCATAGGGGCCACCCGGCCCGCTGCCGCCAGAGCCGTTATCATTCCACGCCCAGCCCTGCGCCGCATTGCTGGTGATGTAGGTGTTCCAATGGCTGGAAAGCTTAGTTCCCGAAAAATTGTCGTTGAATACGAGATTGCTGGAAGTGTAACCAGCCGGTGCGGAAAGATTGATCGTCATGATCTACCCCTTGTTAGTCACGCTTGAATACCCCCGATGATTTCTTTCTTTAGCGATGGGGCAGCGCCGTGGCGATTCCTTGACCCCGAAAGGGGAATCATAAGGAATCTTTCTGCCGACCCAATCATTGTTTTATCTCTGCTCCGATGCGAGTCGTTGCATTTCGTCGGAGGAAAGCGACGCAACCGCTTCTGAGATTAACTTTGCGCAATACAAGGAAACTGAGTCGCGATCGCAGCGACGTCGCGCTTTCGCGAAAACAGGCGCAAAATCGTGCTCGCGGGCAATGTGCAGCGGGCGGCGACTTGAAGCTCACCCACCCGCCTCATTAGTGCAGAGTGACCTCACCCAGCGTGTACCAAGGTCCTTGGCCATCGATCGCCAGAGTGATGTCGGGGATGTGACTCTGCGGCGGCCCCAAGCCAATTCGGACTTCATACGTCCCTGCCGGGAGGCCGCGGGTCGGTATGCTCACAACATCATCCCTTGTGCCGGGAAGAAATCCTCGCATGGAGAGGCCTGTGTCTACGACCTCGGGACCGAGGCCGACCAGCACATGGCGCTCCATGTACATGGGTGCGTTTCCGTTATTCTCCCAGCGCAAACTCAGAGGCAAGCCGGCGCTCTTGGACGCGGCGATGGGAAAGGTTGCCTGGCTCAGCGCAATTCGATAGCCCAGCCGGGCGAGCATGCTGTCGAGTCCGGGAAGCATTTCCGCAGGTATCCGGGCGCTCTTGTTGCTGAGCTCGGAAACGTGGTTGTCGATGGCCCATTGCAAGCTATCCCGCCAAGGGAGCCGATGCGCGACCCAATCAGCCATCACGCCGCATGGCTCCATGATGACCGGAGCTGTCTGCCAGGCATTCGGCACATCTGCCAATATCCGGGGATATTTGCCGTTCATTTCGCGAGAGCCGCCCCAGCAATCCGCCCGCCAGCCGATGCCGGACTGCAAGGCGAGCCGAAACGCATCGGGGTCGTTTTCCCAGATCCCGTCATTGATGATCACCGGCACCTTGAAATTGGTCGAGAACAATCGGAACAGCCATTGCAGAGTGGCGCTGCTCGGATAGGGAGGTTGCGGTTTGGTGTTCCAGAAATGCTGTTCGCCCCAGTCGCCAATGAGTCCCACGTCAATCGAGTCGATTGCGGGGTTGTCGCCATAACGTTGGCCGGCTGCGGTAATCAATGACTTCAAATCTTGTTGCACGCGGCTGTCGTTCAAATCCGGCACCCAGGTTTCATCGTTGCCAAACTTGAATCCGAAGCCCGGATAGCCGGCTCTGCGGAGCGCGACCGGCCCGCCATTGCCTTCTTCATAAGCCATGATCCGGAAGGCGAGGCGCTGGCCCGCGGCGCGCGCTTCGGCCAGCGCCCGATCGATCGGCATGAAGTTGAAGACGCCTGACGCGGGTTCGACCGCGCTCCAGTCGAGACGAACATACATGGTGCTCGAAGGAAATTGCCGGTCCGTCAGTGCCGATTGATCGAAGGTTTGGTAGCCAACCCCCGGGTTCTTGATGATGCCCTCGCGTTGCTTCGAATGATAGGTCTGCAAGCGCGGCGAGCCGTCCGCAGGATCGGCTGCGGCCGGCAGTCTCGGCGCGAAGCTCATGGCGACGATGAGGCTCGTCGTCAGTGCCGCGGCAGGCCAAGTCATCATGATTTGCAACATCTGCTCCTCCATCTGATGTCCAGATTCAGGAACCCGCGCCCTCTTGCTGCGCCCAGCTGTGCTTGCTCGGCCCCAGCGCGCCACGCAACAGGACTGGGGTCATGACCAACGCTTCCACATAGACCGCCAGCACCCAGCCGCGTGTGAAGCCGAGCATGCCGTCGAGACCGGCTCCGCCGGCGGCGAGCCCTAATTCGAGCAGCGCCCCTGCGCCCAGCAGGAGTGAAGCTGTCCCCATGCGGTAGTTGATGCGCTGTATTGCGATGAAGTGATATTTGACCGACACCGCGAAAATCGCGAGGCTCAGTATCCTGAGGACGGGAGCGCCGTGCTCCGCGTAGACGGGCCCGAAGAATCCGAGGACGATACCGGAACAGATCGTCAGGCCGAGCCATGCGGCTATGCTGATGAGAGCACTGAGCAACAGCGACAAGCGCAGCCTCTGACCGATGAGCGTCGGCTCGACGGCTCCGAGGGCGAAAAGCAGGGTGGTCAGCGACGCCGGTCCGAGCAGGATCACGTTGAGAACCATCCACGCCGCATAGAATGCGGCGTTGGCCTCCGGAGAGATCAGCGTCGTGACCAGAAACGGTATGATCAGCGATGGTGATTGCGCGGCGAGGTTGAGAAGGTGATGACCGACGACATCGAATACATGCGGCCGGAGCAGACGAAACTTCGGAGCGACGAACAGCCCGCGACCGCCCAGACCGAAAATACCGGCGATCAGAAACACGGAAATCACCTGGCCGGCCAGTAAGCTGAAAATAATGGGGCTCTGGCTGCCCATTCCGCCCGTGATGGTGCCGATTGCGAGCAGGAAGAGAAGTTTCATCGCCGAAGCCGCAATGCCACGCCACATTTGCAGCGAGCTCTGCAAGAGGCCCACGAAGGCACTATCCAGCACCAGGGTGAATCCGGTGATCCCGCAGCCGGCCAGGAAGAGCAGGCTGTCGGTCCGTGTCGGCAGAAAGCTGCCGAGCGTGAGCGGCCACATCTGAGCGGCGGCAAGGTAACAGATCGAGGAAAGGATCGAGGACGCAGCAGCTGCAAGGATCGCCGCGGAAATGAACCCGGTCGTATCCTGCGATTTTCGCCCGGTCTCGCCGATCAGCAGCGTGCCCAAGCCGAAATCGCCGAAAAGTCCGAGGAGGCTCATCATGGAGATCGCTGCCGAAGCCAATCCCACTGCTTGCGTGCTGAAGTGACGGGCCGCTACCCACCAGAACAGAAATCCGATCACTGCGGTCGCACCGGAGCCGATCGCCAGAGCCAAGGAATTCCGCAGCAAGGCTGCATTCGCGTCGACGGTTCGACGGACATGGCGAGCCATCCGGACAGTCTGCTGCATGCCGCGCAGGGAACGGTAAAAGATGCGACATCTTGCGGTTCGCATAACCCGCGGCATTAGCCCGAGGTCTCGTGCATGAGCTCGGGGCGAGGCGAAGTCTTCGCCGCGAGGTTGCGGTAGATGCGCTCGATCCGCGGAACGACGCTGCCGGCCTTGAAATGCTCCGATTTGAGCTTTGCCGAATCTCCCATGCTCGCCCGCAGCTCCGGGCGATCGATGAGGCGGCGCATCGCGTCCGCCAATGCGCTCACATTGCCCTTCGGCACGAGAATTCCGGTCCGTCCATCATCGACGAGATCGGGCATTCCGCCGACCTCACTGACGATCATCGGCTTGCCCAGCGCCATTGCTTCAATCACGACCGAAGCGCAGGCGTCGGGCAGAATCGAGGGAGCGATGCCGAACAGGCATCGCTTCCACGCATGCATGACGCATTGATGCGGCCAGCTTTCGAACACGAACACGTTCTTTGGCAGGTCGCGCGGAGTATCGGGGCAGCGGCGGCCGATAAGCACGAGGGGCGGCGCGTCCCGCAGGGCTTCATACGCTTGCAGCAGCACCAGGATCCCTTTTTGGATACGCAGATCGCCGACATAAAGTAGGAAATCCTCCGCCGGAAGCTGCTCGATGCGGGTGTCGCCCTCTCGCAGCAGTCCGACATCGTCGGCAACGAAATTAGGCACCACCTCGAACGGCAGTCCTTTCTCGGCGAGGCGGTTACCCACGGCGATGGCGGAGCTCACCGCCAAAAACCTGTCGACCCGGCGGCGCTCGATGGCGCCCGACGTCCAGCCACCCAATGCGGCCACAGGCCCTTTTATGGGCCCGTAAAAATCCAAAGCACAGCCAAGGCATTTGCCGAATGCAGGGCCTGTGCACGGGTCGCCGTGCCGCATTGTGTTCTTTTGCAGACAGCTCAGGCTCAGGTCGTGCAAAGTGACGACAAATCCAGCGCCCACCGAACGTTTCAGCGGCAGATACGAGTGCAGCAGCCAATTATGGGCATGGACGATGTCCGGGTTGTGCCTGCGCGTCACCCGGTGCAAGCCCGAGACCAATTCCGGGTCGGGAAGCGGCGGCGCATATTTGCGATCCCGATCGCTGAAGAGAACGTCAAGCCGCTGCATGGTTCCGCGCAGCCGGTGAACTTCGACACCTTCGTCGACTTCATATGGTGCGAGGCCGTTTTGCCATATCGTCGCAACGACTACCTGATGCCCACGTCGCAGAAGGGCTTGGCCGAGGTTGCGTACGTGGCGCTCCTCTCCGCCGATCACCGGAGGATAAAACTGCGCCAGCATCAAAATTCTCATTCAGTCCTCCCCCGTAGCCGGCAGCCAAACGCGGCGATAAACACGACGTTGATCCCCGTCCTTGAAGAGCCTCGCTTCGGCGCCGTGCAAAGAGCGGTCCCGCTGCTGCGCGCCGATCGGCGCCACAAGATCCGCGGTCCAGCTTTCACCGACGCCGAGATAGATGCCGCTCCATTTCCGGGCGAGGGCGCCGTTCACCTCGACTTCCACGTCGTAACGGCTCGGGGCCGCTTCCTCGTTCCTGATTCCGAGTGCCAGCAGGCCGTCGCCATCGGGAACCATCCAGAACTCGGTGTAGACGAACTCGCGCCTTTCGATTGCTTCGGCTCGCGCCAACAGCACGGCGCTGACGGTGAAAAGCGCGGCGCCGATCAACATCGCGGCCTGTGCGGGTCGCAGTGATGGCGCCACGGAACCGGGCGTGCCGACAAGCGGCGACTGCCGTCGCACGTGAGCACCGAGGCACGCGCTGAGCGTGGCCGCAAGAAGAGCCATCGCCCACCCGGTGCGCGACATCGCCCCGATGAAGTGTAGCCCGAGCCCGGCGAAGATCGTGACGATCAGGCTCAGCCCGACTGCAAAGACCAGGGTGGCAAGCTTGGGCTCCTGCTGTGGAACCAGGGCCTGCAGGAGCGGCCAGCCCGGCAGAAAGAGCACCAAGAGCACGCTTGCACCGAGCCTCAGGACGGGAGAAGGCGCGAAGACGAGCGCGGCGCAAACGCATCCCGCAATCGCAATGATGCCGATTGCGATCGCCGGTTCTCGCGCTCTATTCACGTCCATTGCGCAACGCCTCCGTTAGCTTTCTTACGTCGTAGATGACGATGAAACCGTCATCGAACAGCCGCGCCACGTCCTTGAGCTGATTGAATTTCAACAGCGCGCTCGCTTCCGGCGGCCGTTCGTGCGCCACGTCCGGTTCACCCTTGCTGAAATAGACGCCATAGGCGGGAAGCGCCGATGTCAAACGTAAGTCGGACAGGATATATTGCAGCCCAGTGACCTTGATCAGATTGAGGTCCTCCGGCGCCAGCTCTTTGTCGATAAATATCCCGGAGACATCCAGCCCGGTCTGTTCATTCGTGACCAGGCGCTGGCCTCCATATGTCGTGAGAAGAATCTCGTTGATCCGGTCGGCCGCGAAGTTGTTTGTTTCGCCTAACCACTCGCGCGTCCATTCGGATGCGCCGATACCCATTGGCTCGATCGAGAGTGCATCAGCGGCGACTCGATAACGTCGTGGAACGTCTCCGAGCGTCCAGCCGGAAAACACGCCGCCCACCATGACAATCGTGAGTGCAACACCGACGACAGCGGCCCGCGCGCGTCCGGTCGACGACCTCTGCCAAAAACCCGCCAAAGCCACGGCGACGACGGGTCCGATGCCGAGGTAAATGAATGGTCCCAAGCGGTTTCCGAGCTCCCAACCCCCTCCGGTCAACCGCAAAGCCATGCTAAGCGGAAACGCCAAGGTCAGTATGGTCAGAAAGACGAGCCGGCTGTTCCGCCATCGGAGCGGAAACAAAGCCGGGACGAGGCGCGCACCCGCCAGCACCAAGCTGCGGAAGAACCCGGTGGCAAGGCCGACACACACCAAGCCTACGGCGGCGAGCGCCGTAACGCGGAACCAGAGCGGCGCGCCCGACCCGTCCGAGCCGGTAAAGGGCTGGCGCTCCAGTGTCAGCGTCGTCATCGACTTGTACATATCGCTCAAACCGCCCGCCAGCTCGGGCCCGAGATAGCCTCCGAGGGGAATTCGCATCAGGTGAGACCACAGCGACGGTGCGGCTGCCGCTATCACCAGCAATGCGCCACCGACCGCGCGGGGCGCGCCCCCGGTCTCGCTGGCCAGGGACAGTACACTCAGCAGCGCGAAGAACAGGAGCCCGAAGAAGGCGGTCACATGATGGGTCAGGGCGAGCACAACAATGAAAGCAGCAGCCAGCCCCCGGTTGAACGTCTGGTTTCCCCGGCCCGCCGTGGCGTTGCTGGCCTCGGCCAGCAACGCCAATATGAGGAACACCATGGCGAGGCTTTCATATGCAAACGAAGCGTCGAACTCCACGAAGTTCCAGTTGCTCATGTAGATCAGGCTGGCAAGCGACGCTAACCTTGTCGAGGCGAGTATCCGTTCGAAGAACAGAAACAACGCGCAAACGAACAAAACCCGCAATATCCCCATGAACACTTCAGCACACGGGAAGATCGGCAGCCCCGACAGGTTGGCGATGGCGGTCGTGGCAATCTCGAGTGCCGGATAGAGCGGGCTGACCGGTAGTAGCGCGTTGGGCGTGAAGAGGCGGCCGTATCGCAGAATGTTCTCGGCAGTACGCCAATGTAGATATTCATCGAAGCCCGCAAAGCCGATGGGGCTCGCCATGAATTTGAGGACGTAGAGTCCGCAAGCGAGAAGTATCAACAAACCTACTCGCTCCCAGCGCGATAACGATGGCCAGGCGAGACGACATATAATGGCTAGCAGCCAGATCGATGCGCTCCCCCAGAAGAGAGGCTGAAGGAGCGCCGGATCAAGCGGCAGGTTGATCAAAATACCTGCCGCCAAGAGGCCCGCACCGGTCAATAGGCTGAGCTGGGGTATCAACCCCCAGCTTTCCGTGATCGCGACCTGCTCGAGCTCTCCGGGATGCTGCAAGCCGAGAATGGCGGTCCCGCCGCCAAGGACCAAGCTCCAAATGCGCCCCCGATGCCGGCCGGTTGTATCAGCATACCCCGCCTGCTGCGATAAACTCATTTCGGTTTCCCGGTTGTCACTCTCCCATGCCGGCCCTGAGTAGCTTAGGGGCTCCGCTCTCTACTCCGGCATGCTCCTTTGAGAGTAATGGGCGACACCATGGCGGTAGCCATAAAGAGGGATGCTTGGCTGCGCCGAGATGCTTCAGCCTGGGAGCGCAGCGTTCCGGCTTCTCGGCGCCAGGCGAAGAATAGGAAGCGAACGCGTCAGCAACTTCCGGCGGAGATCGGTGCTTCGCCCGCCTGGCTGCGCGCCACAACGGTTTGATAGATGTTCAGAAGCCTGTCGGCGCAGTCATCCCAGTCAGGCAGCGTTATCTGAACCGGCCTACGCGGGGTTGATAGTTGCTCTGCCATGGCGTCGGCGAGCGTTTGGCTATCACAATGGAGCGGGATCAAGCGGCAGGCTCCGCCCCTCGCGATCTCGCGCAGGCCCGACGTATCGCTGACCAGCACCGGGCGGCCGAGCGCGAGTGCTTCGACGATTGCGACCGGATGCGCTTCGTATTCGCTCATCAAAACGACGAGAGCCGCGCTGGAGATCAGGCTGGCGATTCCCTGCTTATCGGACGGCAGAATGCCACCGATGGTCACCTGAGAGTCGAGCGAAAGCTCGCGTACCAGCTTACGCAGATTCTGCTCATAGGGTCCCTCGCCCAGAATGCGCAGATGCGCATCCGGCGCGCGCCGCAGCAGCCCCGGAAAGGCGCGGATCACGCGATGGTGGCCCTTGTAGCGCTCCAACCTGCCGATCGAGATCACGAGCGGGCTGCTCGGGGTCTGGGTTGTATCGCTCACTTTCGGCAGCCGCGACCCGTTCGGAACGACTGCAAAACGCGCGCGAGCAATTCCCAGGCTGTTACTGAACAAGTCGGCCTCGAATTCCGAAACGGCGATGAGCTGTTGCGCCCGCGCGATCAGCGGGCGGAGCGCTGCGCGCTGGATGCCCCGGATCGCGTTGCGCAGTCGCGAAGAATGCCCGCCGCTGTGAAAGGTGATGACAAACGGGATTCGGTTGCGGATCGCTGCCGCCATGGCGAGCGGCGAAACGAGCGTGTGGTAGCTCTGTACATGCACGATGTCCCATTCACCGCTTCCTATCCGTGGGAATAACTCGGGTGCAAAATAGAGGTCGCCGTGTTTCGGCCAGGCCTTCACCCGAATGATGTTGATGCCGGAAACAAGTTCCGTCACCGGATACCGCCGGGAGGGATCCGTGCTGAGGATCGTCACTGACTGTCCGCGCCGAGCAAGCCTTTGCGCGACTTCGTGGGTGTGGGTTTCGACGCCACCCATGTAAGGGTAGTAGCGCGGCGTCACCATGAGGATGCTGAATGGCGGCTTTGGCGCGCGCAAGCTTGCGTCGGCTGCAGTCGCGGCCGGAGACATCGTGCGTTCACACAAACCGTCAGGGGCAACCATGTGCAACGATCCGGACTCGATGCCGGAAGAATTCGCGGATAATTGTCTTTAAGACGCGCCAGCCGTCCGGGATCGCTCTGAGGTTGCTCGACCCGCTGATCCGCAAGGCTTCGAAGCTCGCAACTTCGACGATCCTGAGTCGATTCTTTATGGCGCGGATGTTGAGGAGCGTTTCGATCTCAAATCCGGCGCAGTGGCACTTCAGCAGCGGCACGTGTCGCCGCCATAGGGCGATGTAGCCGTAGCATAGATCGCTGAAGCAGCCGCCATATAGCAGGCGCACCACTTTGGTCAGCGCCCAGTTGCCGAGCATTCGGATCGCCGACATGTCGTCGGTTCCGGCGCCCTGCAGGAAGCGCGATCCCTTGGCGAAATCGGCACCGGACAATAGGGCGCCGACGAAAAGGATGATTTCCTCCGGCGCCATGGAACCGTCCGCGTCGAGCATCACGATGATGTCGCCCCGCGCCGCCGAAAAACCAGCCTCAAGCGCCCAACCCTTGCCACGGCGGGGTTCCATAACGATGCGGACGTCCGATCGCAGCCGAGCCGCAACCTCGACCGTATTGTCGGTGGAGCACCCGTCCACAATGATCACCTCGTGCACCCAGCGGGGGATGCGCGGCAACAGCGACGGGAGGTTTCTCGCCTCGTTCAGCGTCGGGATCACCACGCTCACGCTTGGTAGATCGAGGCCGAATGGAATTGGCTGCGAGGCCGGTAGCTTTGGTTGCGCAGCCCGATGTGCGAGGCTTCTTACATGCGTATTCATTTTACATGCGTATTCATTCCGAAACGACCGGTGTGAGTGCGCCAAGCCTGGATCCGGGCGAGAACTTGCGGACCAGTTCCCTCGCGAAGTACCGAGGCATCCGCTGCGAGGGATGTCGGGTGCCGAACACGAAGCGTGCCACCGGACCGAAGCTGCTGGCTGAGATCGGTCCGATGAAATGCAGCCCCGGTACGGAGGATTCGTAATCTGCCGAAAGCACCGGAGCTCCTGCGCGGGCTCGAAGATCCGCTGAAATTCGCTTTTCGAGGAATGTCAGCCGGCTGACGTCGATCTGGTAGCCGGTGGCAGCGATGACGTGGCTGGTTCTGAGAATTTGGGTGGTGCCGCGGCCGTCGCACAAATGCAGATACACCCGGCCATCCCGCTGTTGCGCACCGGTCACCTGCCGTCCCATGAGCGTGCGAACCTTTCCCAGGACCTTGCCCGACATGAATGCGCCGCCCAGCGGGCCGAGCGCACGCGTATAGGCGAGGTCGTGACGCCATCGATCGGGCAGCAGACGAATGAGACGAGGCGCATCGGCACAAAGCTTCAGGGTCCAGCCTTCGCCGATTCCGCTGTCCGGCGCGATCATCCGCTCGAGCAGGCCGCGATGCCGCGGCGGGCGCGCGAAGGACAGCTCCTCGGCACGCGCAACAAGCGAAACATTGGCACCCGCCTCGTGCAGCAGGCCCGCCAGATCCGTTGCCGAAGACCCGTGACCGATGATGGTCACATCGCCATCAATGAAATCATCAAGGGAGCCATATTGGCCGCTGTGCGACCACAGTTCCGGAGGCAGATGACAGAGAGAAGTCGGGATGCGCCTGAATGGCTGAAGACCGACCGCGATCACCACCCGACGGGCTTCCACTGCTTGACCGTCGGCAAAGTCAGCGCGGAATCCCCGATCGCTTCGCACCAGCAGCCGCAACGATGCAGGTTCGACGTTCGGCACGAACCGCGCTTGAAAGTCCCTCCCATATGCGAGGAAAGTTTCACGCGAGAGCGGCAGCATGGTGTCGTGATAAGGAATGGCGCGCTCGTTGCAGAAATGCTTGGCGGTGGATCGCTCGTGCTCGCCGTACAGGCTCGAAGCCCAGGGATAGGATTTCAGCAGCATGCCGGGCGGCATATTTTCGGCCCAGCTGCCCATCGGCTTGCCGAAGATCAGAAACTCGATTCCGCGCGCGTGCAGGCTGCTGGCGAGCGACAACCCGTAAGGGCCTGCGCCGATGATCAGAACGTCGATAGACTTCATTACTTTGCCTTGCCGGATACTCTAAAAAAAGCAGGGCGAGTTCAGCATATGCAGCGCACAAAATTAACGTCTCAAGTGGGGTGGCAAAGCCTATCAGTGTGATTAACCCAAAATCATCCGCTGCCGATCGCGGCAGATGGGCGACGAAACGATGGCCCTCGCTCACTGATCATTTCGTGACATCGGCGCGCGGCGCAAAACCTTCCGTTGAGTCCTGTCTGGAAGCTGGGAGCACGCGGAGGCGAACGAGATCGCCGGGCTGCAAATCCGCGGTGCCGGCGACATCGATTATCGTGGTACCGTCGGCCGAGCGACGTACGACTTGGTAAGTTATACTGTCTTCGGATACGGCCGAAGCACCGGCGGCACCGTGCTGAACCACACTCAACGCGTCTCTGGAGCTGGCGAGGTCGCGCTGGAGGTCGATACTTTCCTGCTTGGACCGGTCGATCTCCTGTTCGAGCTGGTTCTTCTTATCGGCCTCGTAGGTGGACTTCTCCTGCTCGGCGACGGCCAAGCGCTGCCTGGCGAGCGTAATTGCCTCGACGGCTTCCTGGCGATGCTGTTGTGCCCCAAGTAGCTCGCTCTGAACCTGGTCCATGACGGTATTGTCGACTATGTTGCGGCTCGCCAGGTTGTGCATACGACTTGCGCGCTGGTCCTTGAGCCTGAGGTCCTCCTCGATCGGAGCGATTCGGCCGGAAAGCGTCGCGATCTCTTCCTTCCCGTTCTCGATCGCCGTTGCCAGCGTCCTCTCGTGCGCTTGGTCAGATGCCTTCGCGAGCTTGCGACGCTCGACCTCGGCGTTGATCGCTCCTCTCGCCTTCGCCTCTCCGGCGATATCGATCAGAGACTGCGGCACCTGGACGGTGGTTCCGTCCCGCTCCGCTTGCAGAACGGCGACACGCGCCAACGACTGGATCAAGTGATCAACCGACGTATAGCTCCTTTCCGTTTCGCGAACGCTCTCAAGCTGCTGCCAGGGTTCCAGGTGTGAGCGGTCGAGTCCTCCGGCGAGGGCCACTGCGTGCAGCACGGTCATGCCCGGCGCGTATGCATAAGACCCGGGATTCTTGACCGGGCCGAGAATGTATATCGGCTGTCGCTCCAGCAACGTGATCGTGACGAAGCCGTCGTGGCCGAGAGTGGCCCCGAAACTGCTCTGCAGAGCCGATTGCAATTCCTGCGCCGTGCGTCCCGCCGCCGGCATTCTCCCCAGTAGCGGCAACGAGATCGTGCCGTCGTCCTGGACGAGGAATTCGCCGCTGAGCTCGGTCCGTTGCTCCAGGCTGTCAGGGACCGTACGCGTCTTTGTCCACTTATCTTCCTGGAAATCGACGCGCTGGTAGAACATGATCTTGAGCTTATCGCCTGTCCTGAATGCTGAGCCGCCGACGGCGCCGTGTTCCGGCGGCGCAGCTGTCTGCGCGGCTGCAGCAGCTGGAGCCGCGTCCAGCACGACGATCGGTTCCGGACTGGCACTCTTGCGGGCCGGATTGCCCGGGTCTGTTGGGGCGGCGGTCTCCAGACCGCCTGTCTTGCGCGTCCGATCGGTGCGGTCGACAAATCCAGCCGTCAGGGCCACGGCAGCCGAGCCGGAAAGGATTACTTTGACGATGCGGTTCATCTTGGTCTCCATTCAGGTCAGATGGACCTTCGAGCGGCGCACAATTCGTCGACCTCCAATGCGAAACGCATTCGGGGGCTCAAAGTCTAAGTCGGGCGGCCAAGATCACGCAGTCATCTCGCCGACATGCATGCTCAAATAGGAAGTACCCAATACGAGGTATTTGGACGAGGAATGGTGGGAGCCTGCTACCCCGAATGCGAGCGGCTAGCTCACCCAGGTTGCTCTGCGAGGGTCGAAACCCGCCGTGCTACTGTTGAATGTTCACCGAGCTGCGGCGGGCAAGATGCAGACTTGTGCTATCGTCATCGGCGGTGAGCTCAATGGCCTCGGAGTGTGCCGAAGTCTGGGTCTCGGGAACATCACGACATATCTGATAGGTCGCAGCCGCGTCGATGCCGCGATGTGGTCTCGACACGCGAGGCCCAGGCGCGTCGCTATGCTGAACGGGCGCCCCCTTTTCGACTGCTTGCTTTCGCTGGTTGCTGAGTGCGCCAACTTCCGTTTTTGATCATGACGGACGAGATGTCGGTGCTGACCGTGTCGGAGCATCGCGAGCGATTGGGCGAAAGACTTGTGTTCCGGCTTCCGCCGCACGAGGTCGTGACGACCTTGCACGACTAGGCCCGCTTTCACCAGTTTGCGGTGGAAAAGCGTTTGCCGGTCCCAGGAGCCGAAATCGTCGCCCGATCTGGGAATTCTCAAAGCTTCGAAAGCTGACCTTCCCGGTGATCATAAAGCCGGCTGACAAGCGAGACTTCCATGCGGGGCGGGTTGCCCGTCTAACTGTAGCAGAAAATTTCGTGGCGGCGGCTGCCGCCTCCGAAAGGCTGCTCGAACGGGCTCGCGAGCTGATAGTACAGGAACGGGTGGATGGGCCCGACAACGCGATCTATTTTGCCTCTTCTACTCTGCGCCCGGAGGGCGGATCGTGAGCATGTTCACTGGTCGCAAGCTGGCCAGCAATCCACCCTCGCAGCACGGCGTTGTGCATGGCGGCTCCGGAGGCCCGCCAGCAGCTCGAGGCCGCCACGCGCAATTCTTGGATCTGGCTTGCTATACCGGGTTCGGCAGCGTGGAATTCAAATGGGATCGGCATAAGCGCTGTTTTGTCATCATCGAGCCGACCGTTGGACGCACCGATTGGCAGGAGGAGCTCGCGACGTTATGCGGCGTGAATATCCCGCTTGCTGCCGTTCGGTTCGAGCAGGGTCTGGCGCCGCTTCCGTGCACGCCGAGGGGCAAGCACATCGTTTGGCAAGCCTCCTACCTCGATCCTTTCCTGCTCGGATACAAAAACCCCCCGCGGCGACAATTGTTACGGTTACTGGCGGCTGAATGATCCGCTCCCGGCCATGGTGCACTATCCGACAAACCTCTTGTCCATAACGACGGCTCGCCTGCGGGGCCGCCTCAATGGTTCCGGCGCTCGCAGCAACACTCATAGGCTCGAATAAGCTCGAATAAAGCTGGCTCAGCTCTTTTGGGCTAATACTTCGCCAGTAATTGCTTTCCCGTGCTCAGCCATCAACACTCGCGCCTCTCCGAGGTTACGAGGGCCGATGCGCATTTGCCTGTTGCTCGATCCGTCGCGTTGCCTGCGCTGGCATTTGTGGATCGCCCAGGCGTTGTCGGAGAAGCCCGGCTATTCGGTCGTGGTGAGATTCACTGCGGACGAATTTCCGCTTCCGCAGGCCTGCAGGCTGGTTCTTGATCTGGAACGGTTGATTTTCGGTCTCGCGCGCGGATGCGCGACCGACCTGGTCGGCGAGGTCGAGCTTACCCGGTGCTGTCAAATTGGTTCGAGCGTCGACCGCGAGCTCGACCTCGTCATCAACCTTGCGGGTCATCAGGAGCAGGCTCCTTCGTCTGAGCGGGTGTTGACACTCGCGTTCAACGGATATCCGACGGAGATCGGCGCCCTCTCGCAACTTTTAGAAAGCCGTTCAGTGCTGGTCGAAGTTCACGACAGCGATCACCCGGACGCGGTGGCGCAAGCGCGCCCCGCGGTGACCGATCAGCGTATTCTGGCAAAAGCGCTCGACAACGTTCTGTCGTGTGCGACGGAATTGATTTTGAAGATCGTCAGCGCGCCCTCGATCGAGGCCGCGATGAGCGGCGCGCGCGGACAGCGATACAGCCCGCGCGCCCTCGATCCGCCTTCCACGATCGTCAGCCTCTCTCATTTGGCGCGGCGGCTCGCCTGGAAGTCGAGGAGGTTTCTGCATAAGTTCCTCACCGGCGCCAAGACCTGGGCAGTGGCTTGGCGATTCTCGGGACGCGACGCACTCGTCGACGGCGGCAATGTCCGACTTTCGATACTGCCGTGTGATGACCAGCGCTATTACGCGGACCCCTTTCCCTACTGTCATCGCGGATCCCACTTCATTTTTCTCGAAGAATACCGCTTTGAGTCGCAGCGGGGCTGCATTTCGGTCGCAGGCATCGGTCCGGACGGTCCGTCCGCGCCACGGCCCATCATCGAAGAGGCGCATCATCTCTCGTATCCCTTCGTGTTCGAGAATGACGGGCAAATCTGGATGATGCCGGAATCCGGCGCCGCGGGCCGGATCGACGTCTATCGAGCCCTGCAATTCCCCTATGTGTGGCGGCGCGAAGGCACATTGATCAACGGCATAGCCGCTTATGACGCAACTCTCCATCGGCACAACGGAGAGTTTTGGATCTTCGCTTGCGTGGCCCGTTGGAATTCGTCCACCTGGGACAATCTTTCGATATTCCGGGCGGCCGAGCTGTTCGGGCCTTGGACGCCCAGCGCCACCAACCCGGTGCTGCTCGACGCGTGCGCCTCTCGACCGGCCGGGGCGCTGTTCAGCCTCAACGGCGAAACATTTCGGCCCGCGCAGGATTGCTCGCGCATCTATGGCGGCGCAATTACGCTGTGTCGAGTCGATCACCTCACGGAAAACGCGTTCGATCAGTCACCGGCCGGCCGCATCCAGGCCGATGCCCTGGGATGCCACACCTATAACCGCCACGGCGAGCTCGAGGTCCTCGACGTATTTGGTGCGGCGCGTGGATCTCGGCGCGTGACCATTTCCTGCACCTGGCTTCCGACTGAGATGCCCAGAGAGGCTGCCGCATGAAGCGACCACCCTGCTTGGACCAACCGATGACAATCTCGGTTGTAACCTGCGCCTACACCATGGCTCGATGGGACGACCTGCTCTGTGCCGTCGCTTCGGCGCGCGGGCTGCAACCGCCCGCGGACGAGATCGTTCTCGTGATCGACCATAATCCAGCGATGAAGGCGCGCGCAGAGGCCGAATTTGCCGACCTCGTGGTCATCGACAACCCGAATTCACGGGGCGCGTCAGGGGCTCGCAATGCTGGAATTGCCGTCGCACGAGGCGCGCTGGTCGCATTTCTCGATGATGACGCAGTGGCTGATCCGGGTTGGCTCGCCGGATTGCAGACCGTCTTTGCGAATCCCGAGGTGTTGGGCGCAATGGGGCGGATCGAGCCGTTATGGCTTGCGCCGCGTCCCAGTTGGTTCCCCGACGAATTCATGTGGACGCTTGGCTGCACTTACCGGGGATTGCCGGAGAAGGTGGACAAGGTTCGCAACCTGTATGGCTCCATGGCGTTCCGTCGCGACGTGTTTCAGAAGATCGGCTTCTTTAACGCGACAGTGGGCAGGACCGATCGGGACTTTCCGTGGAGTTGCGAGGAGACCGAGCTTTGCCTGCGGGCGCGGACGATGATCTCCGGGAGCGAGTTCATGTTTGTGCCGCATGCGCTGGTTTGGCACAAAATTCCGAATAAGCGATTGAGCTTCAGGTATTTCTGCGTGCGCTGCTATGCCGAGGGACTGTCGAAAGCGTATGTCTCCGCATTGCGAACCTCCACCGATAGCCTGTCAGCCGAGCGGGCTTATGTTCTTCGCGTCCTCACTCGCGGCCTGGCGCACGCGTTTGGCGACGGCGTTCTTCGCTTCGACATGACAGGCTTTGGGCGTTGCGCGGCGATTGTGGCGGGGCTCGCTTGCTCAGTCGCCGGCTATTTTGCCGGAAAGGCAAAGCTCGCGCGCGCCGGCACGCCTTTGGAGCATGAGGCTTTGATTGTTGATCAACTCCCCCGTCGTCATCCTACAACAAGCCCGGTTTCGAGCAGATCTGAGCCGCGGCGCCGGATCCGGCAACAAGGGGAGGAAAGCCAGGACCTTGGTGTTAATCCCTAATAGACGCCCGCAATACCGCGGACAGGACTGCGCCCAGCGAGACCCTTCAGTAACATGAGAGCATCTCCTGCTTCTTATCCGAGGACATCAGCCGATGCCAATGTCACCTTCGCGCCTCAACGTTGAGCACACATCCGCCGCGCCGGACGCGGCCGTGCGGCCCGCAATTGCGAAAGACGAGATGGTGGGGGAGTCATTGAGAGCAATCGTGCTTGCAGAGATCCAAGCAGTTGCCGGCGAGCACGGCCGAAGGCTGGGACCTCTCGCCGACGACACGCTGCTGATGGACACGGGCCTGGACTCCTTCTCTCTAGCCGTGTTGGTGGTTCGGCTGGAGGATCGACTTGGCTTGGATCCGTTTTCCAGCCCTGACGAAGCCGCCTTTCCGCTGACCGTCGGCGATTTCGTGCGCTGCTATAAGGATGCAAGGCCCTGAGCTGCAGGCAGTGCAACAAGTGTCGCGGACAATATTTTCCGGTGAAATCTCGACCTGGCGACCCGCCGGGTCCTCATTCGGATCGCTCCGCCATGACGGACTCGGGCGCGCTCATACCGGCCACAACTGTGCTCGACAGTTGCTCTCCCTGGCGTTCACCCGCTTTTAGCAGGGACCAAATCAAAGGCGCGGCCGATATCGGGAGCGCGGCCATTATCCAGAAAGCACCGGCTCCGAGCCGCGCATAGAGCCATCCGGAGGCGAGCGTGACAACAACCGAGCTTGCGCCGATCGCAAAGGCATAGAGGCTCTGTGCGGTTGCGAGCAAGCCAGGCGACACGACTTCTGTGATGATGCGCATGCAGGATAGATGGAGAAGCGCGAAGCTCAAGCCATGCAGCGGCTCTATCAGGGCAAACTCGGATACGCTGGTCGCCTGCGAGCTGAGCGCCCAGCGCGCGGCGGCCGCGCACGCCGCGATGGCCATGACTGCGGGTGAACTGACGCTGCGCACGATCGGGGGGCCGAGAACGACGAAGACGATCACCTCGGCTGCGACCGATTCCGCCCAGAGAAGTCCGCCCCAGCTCGACCCTATGTCGTAGCTGCTCCAAAGGATCATCACGAAGGAATCATGCAGAGCGTGGCTCCCGAGGATCAACGCTGCCACCAGCGCGGTCCGACGAAAGCTGGGGAGTCGGAGTAGTTCGAGAATCCGACTCGAGGGGACAGGAAACAGCTCGGTCCGGCCATGCGGCGGCACCGGAGCGGAGAAAGCGATGCCGGCCGCGGCGAGGAGGCAGGCTGCCTGCAAGACAAGCACTAGGTTTGTGCCGAGCACCGCGGCCAGGCGGCCGGACAACAATGAGCCGACGATGAATGCCGTCGACCCAATGCCGCGCACCCAACCGTATTCGAGCCGGCGACCGGCTCCGCGCAGCTGCGGCGCTGCCAGCGTCAGTGCGTCGGCCAGGCTTGGAAGCGGAGCGAGCATCGCCGCGTACGGCAAGGTGGCCAACAGCAGGAGGAAAAATCCATGCGCCGCGGCAACCGTCGCCGCAGCGCCGGCCGCAAGCAGGGCGCAAATGGAAAGCGTTCCGCCGACCGCATGCCGGCGATCCGCCATCCACCCCAGCCATGGGCCGGCAATCAGCCGAATGCCGGTATTCAACCCAATGATCAGACCGATTCCTTCGGGTGTTACCGATCGCGTGGACAGAAACACGGGTAAGAAAGGGGAGGCTGCGCCGAATCCGGCATAGAGCGCGGAATAAAGGGCAGCGAAGCGCAGCAGGGCTCTGCCATCCGGGATCAACAGGGTGCCTCATGGTTTGATGCCCGCCGGATATCTGATCCAAATCGGGAGCGATACCCACACCGGGCGGTGTGAGTGGTGGCGGACATTAGCCGGTGCAGCGGCGATCCTGATCGAGCATGGCATTGAGCGGCGGCGGCTTCGCTGGTCGCAATGAAGCAGTCTCGGGCCTCCTCTGAACGCCACACCGGAGATAGCGGTTCCTGCCCCAATGCGTCTGGTCGAGCCCGACCGGACGGCAGTCCCCCCAAGCAACCGGCTCGGCCGTTTAGCCAGTCTAGTGCCGCCGATTTGAAGTCGTGGTGCTTCGAAATCTCGCCCCCGAAAGGCTGTGCCAGATCGGTCCGATATCGGCACCTTTCGGACACCGCCACGACGTTGGCAGCGCCAGCGCGAGTGCCCGCCGCGCCGTTTCTCCCCCAGAATGCCGGAGCCGGTTTCGGCCCGCTCGCTCGGGCTCGATCCGGGAACAAACATTCAACTCGAATGTTGGCCGGAAGTGGTCTCCGATAGAGTTTCGGTGACAAAAAACACTGGGAGCAGCAAAGCATGGAGCCGAGCCGAAGCGCTTTGGGCTCCGACCACGCAAGTGCGGGCCGGGAGCACGAACAGATTTCGTCGACAGGGGAGCAAACCGCGGACACGATCAAATCCGCTGTGGCCGAGAGCCGTCGTGTTGCAGAGCAGCAGAAACAGGCAGGAGCAGAGCGGATCGGCATCGCGGCGCAGGCCATGGAGGGAGCCGCCGATCGCCTGCAGGGCGAAATGCCCCAGACTTCCGAATTCGTCCACGATTTGGCGCAACAGCTCGACTCGGCTGCCGCGTCGTTGCGTGAGAAGAATATCGACGAGCTAATTCGGCAGGCAAGAGATTTCGCCCGCCGGCAGCCGGGCATGTTCTTTGCCGGCGCCGTGCTCTCCGGGGTAGCGCTTGCGCGCTTCCTGAAAAGCTCGCCCCCTCAACGACCGGGATCGCTGTAGGGACATTCATCATGCGCGGCATCACCGATATTCTTTCCGATCTCGTCGACCAATCGAGCACTCTACTGCGAAAGGAAGCCGCCCTTGCCCGTGCTGAAGTATCCGAAAAGGTCACCGGGGTCGCGGCGGGATTGGGCCTGATCATAGGAGGGGCGGTCCTGCTCATTCCGGCGCTGGTCATTCTTTTGCAAGCCGGCGTGTCAGCGCTCATCGACAATCACATTCTGGCGCAGCCATGGTCGCAGCTGCTGGTCGGCGGCGTAGTCCTGCTGATCGGGCTGATCCTGCTTCTGATCGGAATGAGCCGGCTGAGGGCCGAGAACCTCGTGCCCGACAGGACCATCCATCAAATTCGACGCGACGTATCCGTCGCCAAACAGCAAACGAGGCCCCTCCATGACCAACAGCGCGCAGCTTGAACGCGAGGCCGAGCAGACCCGGTCGCAGTTGGCGCAGACCTTGGATGAGCTGCGTGAGCGGATCACGCCCGGCCAGCTCATGGATCAGGTCGTCGATTACGCCAGGGATAGCGGCGGCGGCGATTTCGCTCGTAATCTTGGCCGTCAGGTGAGCGCCAATCCCGTGCCGGTTTGTTTAATGGCCGCTGGCATGGCGTGGCTGATGCTGTCTGGTCGCCGCGCTTCCACGCTGGCGCAGGAGACCGGCGCAGCGGTCGAAAGCAGCGTACAAGACTTGAATGACCAAGCCCGGCAGGCGGCATCCTCGGTATCGGAAAATGTCTCCTCCGCCTATGCGGCCGGCAAGGAGCAGTTGGCTTCCGCCGGTGAGGCCGCAAGCCGCACCGGCTCGCGAATTGCACAGGGGACGTCCTCGGCAACGCGGCAGACAGCGCAAGCAACCAAGAATTTTTTGCAATTCTGCGCCGACCAGCCGCTGATCCTGGCGGGCTTCGGCCTTGCGCTTGGCGCAGCCCTCGGGGCTTCGTTGCCGGCGACCGAAACTGAAAATCAGCTGATGGGTGAGGGCAGCGATAAGCTGAAGGGCCGCGCTCAGGAATTCGCCCGAGAGCAATACGCCAAAGGCGAGGAAGCCGCGCAGACTGCCGCGCATGCGGTCAAGGAGACTGCGCGCGAGGTGGCCGAGGAGGTAACGGAGCCGGCGGCGGAGAAGGAACCGTCCCACGCGGAAGCGTCGTTGGTTCCGGAATCCCGCGGGCGGGAGACTGGCGGCGCACCGCGGGAGGAAACCGGCGAGCAGCGGCACGCCTTCGTTGAATGAGGGGGCGAGGCAAAACGCGCCTCGCTTCGGACAGCCTGCCGCCATGGGGGATGGCGGTGACCGCGCTACTGCTTGCGCTCGGGTTCACGCGCCCACGCTATGCGGTGCCAAGTTACGGCGCGAGGCGACAAGGTGTCGACGAGCCAAGCGGCGAGGGCGGGCGAGGGCGATCGGCCGAAACGCCTAGTCAAATTCCGCCGCGTGGTTGGAAAGACGTCCTGTTGCGCGTCTATCAAAAGATCGGCGACGACCGCGTGATGCTGCTGGCCGCGGGCATCACGTTCTATTCGCTGCTTGCGATCTTTCCGGCGATTGCGGCGCTCGTCGCCATCTATGGATTCTTCGCTGACCCGGCCAGCATCGCGACGCATCTGGACAGCGTTTCCGACATTCTCCCGGGCGGTGCGATCGACGTCATCCGCGATCAGATGAACCGCGTGGCAGCGCAAGGTAAGGGCACGCTCGGCGCGACGTTCATTGTCGGCCTCGTGGTGTCGCTATGGAGCGCCAACGCGGCGGTGAAATCGATGTTCGACGCGTTGAACCTCGTCTATGGCGAGCGCGAGAAACGTGGATTCGTGTGGCTCAATCTCGTATCGCTCGCCTTCACCTGCGCCGGCATCCTCTTTGTGCTGCTCGCGAGCGGAGCCACGATCGTGCTCCCGGTGCTGCTCGGATATCTGGGATCGGCGGGTGAAATCGCGCTCCTGATCGAAGTCCTGCGCTGGCCGGTGCTGCTCGCGATCATCGGCATCGCGCTGGCGCTGCTTTACCGCTACGGGCCAAGCCGCGAGCGGGCCCGCTGGCGCTGGATCAGCTGGGGCAGCGCATTTGCGGCCGCAGGTTGGCTCGCAGCTTCGTTGCTCTTCGCCTGGTACACGGCGAATTTCGGCACCTACAATAAGACCTATGGGACGCTCGGCGCTGTGATCGGCTTCATGGTATGGATCTGGATCTCCGCCGTGGTCATCCTTGTCGGCGCCGAGCTCGACGCCGAGATGGAACATCAGACTGCACGCGACACCACCACCGGGGCGCCCAAGCGGCTCGGGTCTCGCGGCGCACGGGTGGCCGACACGGTCGGCGCGCCGCAGGATTGACTGGCGCCGAGAGACGCCGGCACTCGCGATATCCGGGTTTGACCGGCTAACCGCCTGCGACCAGATCCGCCACGACCTCCCACCGGAGCTGCCGACAAAGCCTTCTGAGAGCACTCACGTCCTTTCCTCGAAAGATGATGAACTCCTCCGGCTCATACGCGATGACGAAGTCATCGCCATCGCGCCTGATCGACACCCTTCGGCCGGGTCCGCTCCGGAAGGTTGCGCCGTCGTCTGACATTTCGTTTTCCTCCGCGACCATACTAAAACCAACGGGGCCAGCGATCTAAAAGCGGTTCCCGGTCGAATTGATCCACTTCAGCGTCATTGCCGGGCTTGTTGCGAAAAAGATGGACCTGCGGGTCATCAGGGCGTCTTACGCCCGTCTTCGACGGGCTATGGCCGCAGGTGACGACTGGAGTGAGTCTTTCGATCGGAACATGCGCTAGCAAGGATGAACCTCTGGCGTGAGGCGGCCAGCACCGGCGTGTCCTCGTTTCGCGGAACCGCGGTCTGGGCGGAGAGTTCAGCCTTGATCCTGGCGCGGAGTCCATATGTCATCGTCAGCTTTCCGACACGCGCCTCCTTTGCCCGAAACCGCCCCTCGCATCGTCACTTCGACCGACATTCCGGCGCGCCTTGACCGCCTGCCGTGGAGCCGCTTCCACATGCTGATCATCGTTGCGCTCGGAGTGACCTGGATTCTGGATGGCCTCGAGGTCACCATCGTGGGGGCGATCGGTCCGGTGCTGCAGAGCCTGCAGACATTGGGATTGAAGGCCGAGGAGGTCGGCGCGGCCGGCTCCGCCTACGTGGCCGGTGCCGTGCTGGGCGCGCTGCTGTTCGGCTGGCTGACCGACCGCTTCGGCCGCCGCTTGGTCTTCTACATCACACTCGCGATCTACCTCATCGGCGTGCTGCTCACGGCCCTGTCCTTCAGCGCCGTGAGCTTCGCGCTTTGCCGCTCGCTGACCGGCCTTGGCATCGGTGGTGAATACGCGGCGATCAATTCCGCAATCGACGAGCTCATCCCGGCGCGCTATCGCGGCCGCGTTGATCTCATTGTTAACGGCAGCTTCTGGCTCGGCGCTGCGGCCGGCTCGGCCGCTTCGCTGCTGTTTCTCGATCCCAGCATCGTGGCGCCCGATCTCGGCTGGCGGCTCGGTTTCGCAGTCGGCGGTACGCTCGGCCTCGGCATCCTGCTGCTCCGGCGCCACGTTCCGGAGAGCCCGCGTTGGCTTGTCACTCATTGCCGGACCCAGGAAGCCGATTCAACGATCGCCGATATCGAGCGCCGCGCCAGCCAAGACACGGGGCGCCCGCTTGCGCCGCCGCAGGATCGCCTCGAGGTTCATCCACGCCGCAATTTCGGCCTTCGCCTCGTGTTCGGCGCCATGCTCGGCAAGTACCGGAGCCGGAGTGTGGTCGCGCTCGCCCTCATGGTGGCGCAGGCGTTCCTGTTCAACGCCGTATTTTTTTCTTACGGGCTGGTGCTCGCGAAGTTTCATGGCGTTTCCGAGGGGCGTACGGGCCTGTTTCTGATGACGCTCGCCTTGAGCAATTTCCTTGGACCGTTCCTTCTCGGTCCGCTGTTCGACACCGTGGGGCGCCGCGTAATGATCACCGCAACCTATGCGGTGGGCGGCCTGTTGCTGGTCGCGACTGCGATCGCGTTTGGCCTCGACCTGTTTACCGCCTGGACGCAGACGTTCGCCTGGATGGCGATCTTCTTCTTCGCGTCGGCGGCGGCGAGCTCCGCCTATCTGACCGCAAGCGAGGTCTTTCCTTTGGAGACACGGGCACTCGCCATCGCGGTCTTCTACGCCGTCGGGACCGCCATCGGCGGCACCGCCGCACCGCTCATTTTCGGCTATCTGGTCGGCACCGGCCGGCCCTGGGCGCTCGCGGGCGGCTATATCTTCGCCGCGATCCTCATGCTGATCGCAGCCGCCGTGGAGGCGGTGCTCGGCATTGACGCCGAGATGCGGTCGCTGGAAAGCATCGCCGATCCGCTGTCGAGCGAATAGCGACCGGGCCTTACCTCGGCGATGATCTGCCTAATTACGGGCGCTCGCCGACTGCCCAAATCTGTATATGAAGACAACCTCGGTGCCCGTATAGTCCATCGGGCCTTATTCCTATGCGAACCTCCATGATGCGTTGCTGCTGTTTCACACATTGGCGTGCACAACTTCCGTTTTCTGCTGCCCTCGTCAGCTATTCTGAAGTCAAGACCCGCCGCTTGCGTGGTGCGCCGCCGCAAAGAAAGCCCCGGGCGATTCTCCTGGGACAGGACAAATGCTGATGCCGGCGCTCGCCATCGAAGGTGGGAGGCTGATCGACGGCACCGGGCGCGCGCCCATTGAGCGCTCGCTGATCCTGATCGAGAACGGCAGATTCAAATTCGTGGGCCGGATCAGCGAACACCCGGTTCCGCCCGGCGCGACGGTGCTCGACGTCACCGGCAAGACCGTCCTGCCAGGGTTCATCGACGGTCACGGTCATCTCGAGGATTTCCACGGCGAGACCTACCTCAATCTCGGCATCACCACCTGCGTGACGATCGAAATTTACCAGGACGGGCCATGGACACTGGCGCAAAAGCGCGGAACCGATCTCGGCAAGATCAGGGGGCCGCGCATCTGGACCTCGGGCCGCGCCATCGGGGGTAGTCGTACCGCCACCGATGCACCAAGCGCACGCGCGGTGCGCGGCAATATCGTGGTCACGACCGCGGAAGAGACGCGGAACGCGGTCCGCCGCAAGAAGGATCTCGGCTACGATCTCATCAAGCTCAATGAGTTCCTGCCTTTTGATCTGGTGAGCGTCGCTTGCGAGGAGGCGCATCGGTTGGGCCTGCCGGTCACCGCACATAGCTGGGATGCGATTGCGGCCGCCGAGGCCGGCGTCGATGCGATCGAGCACATCTGGTCGGTTGGGTATAGCTCGATCCTCGACAGCCAGCGCCGGCGCGAGCTCGCCGAGCAGCGGCTCGCCGGCAACATCGATCAGGAGCTCGCCGGCTCTTATTATGAGCCTGAGAATTTTGCTCCGGTCATTGACGCGATGGTAGCGCGTGGCGTCGCCTGGACGCCGACCATCGCCAAATGGCTGCGCCCGCTGTCGCCGAGCGCGCAGCGCTTCCGGGCAAGAGAAGACGAAATCCTCAATGATCCGAATGCCGATCTGCCGGCCGCCGTGCGCGCGGTCACGGAGAATTCCTATGACAAGCTCAATCGGCGCTACCGGCCCGAGCAGCTCGCGCGCGCCAAGATCGGCTACGACAAGGCAAATGAGTTCATCCGCCGGTTCGTTGCAGCCGGCGGTCTGCTCAAGGAAGGCTCTGACCCGCCGCGCGGCATGGCGGCTCTCTTGATGCACCAGGCGCTGGTGATGGACGTGGAGGCCGGCGTTGCGCCGATGACCGCAATTCAGTCAGCCACGCTCAATGTCGCCAAGGCATTCAAGCAGGAGAAGGATTACGGCAGCGTAGAGCCCGGCAAGGTTGCCGATCTCTCCATCATCGAAGGCGATCCGCTTGCGGACATCTGGGCGACCCAGAACGTGAAGCACGTCGTCATGGATGGACGGATCATCGAAATGGGATTCAGGAGGTACAAGAATCCGATTCCCTCCTTCTATTCCTACCAGACATTGCCGCCGGACCTTGAGCTGTCGCCGCTGCTGCTTACGCAAGGCGCGGGCCCGACGCGCTTGAGCGTGCGCGGTCGGGGTATGTGGCCGTTCCACAAGGTCACGCTGAACGGGCGGGAGCTGCCGACACGCTATGTTTCGAGCAGCGAGCTCGAGGCCACCATCGCGAGCGAGGCGATTGCACGGCCGGGCACCTACATCGTCACCGTGCGCAGCGAAGGCGAGCCCTTAGCTGAATCGCACCGAGCCCATCTCGTGGTCGGCTTCCGGGATTAAGTCCGATTGCCGCTATCCGCCGGGACTGTCGAGCTCGCGCAGCCGGTCGACCACGCCCGAAGGCGATGCGTAGGCGCGGGCGATCACCGCCTGCAGCTCCTCGCCGCTGCGCGGCGAATTCACCACCAGGCCGCTGCTCACAGCCGCGGCCTTGAAGTCGGGATCGGCAAAGACGTCGGCCAAGGCCTTGCGTACGGCAGCCAGCCGGTCAGCGGGAACACCCGGCGGCATCACCAGCGGCCGACCGAGCGCCGTCGGCGCCAGTGCCGCCTCCATCAAAAGCTTATCGTCCGGATTGGTGATCAGGTCAGGCGCGTAGGGTACGTCGGGCAGCTCCTTGAGCGGCTCCGGACCATATTGCAGGATAGCCCTGGCGAGATGCTGCGGAAGCCAGGTGGGCCGCGTCGAGGTGAGCGCGCTGTAGAAGATGCTGGGCGAGCCATCGACCTCGCCACGTTCCATCGCCAGGAGCGAATCGTTCAAACCGGCATAGCCGTTGACGATCTTCATCCTGGTGCCCAGCGTTGTATTCAAGAGGCGCGAGTAGAAGGCCTGGGTGGAGTGCGTGCCGGACGCGCCCATGGTGGTGACGCGAGCCTTAAGGTCGGCAATCGAGCTCACCGGCACCGTGTGCCAGACCAGCACCAGTCCGACCTCGATGCTCGGCGTGCCGAGCCATCCGAACCGGGTCGCATCGTAGCGTGCTTCCTTGGTGCCAAACAAAGGAGCGAGCGGCGTGCTGTTCTCGACCAAGCCGATCACGCTGCCGTCCTTCTCGGCGGTGTTGTACAGGTAGTTGGTGGCGATCATGCCGCCTGCGCCCGGCATATTCCTGACCACGACGGCCGGAGCGCCCGGAATGTGCTTGCCGAGAAAGCGCGCGATCGCGCGCGCGAGCGAGTCGTAACCTCCGCCCGCGCTGCCGCCGACCACCATGGTGATCGTCCGACCGGTGTAAAATTCAGCCGCGGGCGCAGTCGGCCCCGGCTGCGCGCGCAGCGAGGAAGCCGGCAAGCTCGCCATGAACGAGGCGATCAGCAGCCACCGGCAGCTATAGGGCTTCACGACCGTTCTCCTGCCGCGCTCCGCTTTGATCGTGCGGGCGCGTCGATTTAAGATCATGCATTCGCGACACGCAACGGCTGCCGAGATGGATGAAAATGCGGATGCACGCGGCGCGCTGACGCCCGTCCTGGAACCAGGCACTGAAAGCGAGCGCCTCGCCGGCGTGAAATCCTCTCGCTTGCGAGTGGGCGCTTTCAGTCGTGTTGGGCCGTCGGTTGAGGCTTGTGCGCGCGTCCGCGCCTGGACGCGGGCGCGTTTCGAACTCCCGGATGACGCCACGGTGCTGGTTTCGCAGGTCGCCTGCTCGCGTCCAGGCTGTCCGCCGCTCGAGACCGTCATCGCGTTCTGGAGCGAGGGCGAGGCGCGCCGGCATTTCAAGATTTTCAAGCCCGTCGGGGCGGTCGTTTTGGACGATTATCCGCCGGCTTGGCTCAAGGATGCGCTTTGCGCCAGCGATGCTCCGGATTTCGAGTGTTGCTGAGGAGTGGCTGGCGCACCCATGATCCTCGATGCTCAGGTTCACGTCTGGAAAGCCGAGAGGCTGGAAGGAAAGCCGCATCTGGAGCGGCCGTTCGGTTACCCGGACCTGGTCGAGGAGATGCAGCGCGCCGGCGTCGATGGGGCGATCCTGATTCCTCCGGGCTGGGAGGGAGATCGGAGCGACTACGCGCTCGAGGCCGCGGGCGCGCATCCGAAGAAATTCGGCGTCATGGGGCGCATTGCGGTCAAGGATACGGCGAATGCGCACTTGCTGAAGGGCTGGAAGGCGCGCCGCGGCATGCTCGGCGTCCGGGTTTCGTTTCAGAAGCCGGATCGTCAGGCCTGGCTCGCGGATGGGACCGCCGACTGGCTTTGGCCGGCCGCCGAAGCCAATGACATCCCGGTCATGGTCTTTGCACCGGGGCAATATGCCAAGCTCCGCTCCGTGGCGACCAGTCATCCCAAGCTGCGGCTCATCATCGATCACATGGCACTGGCCCGCGAGCAGGATGCGCAGGCAGCGGCGGCGATCGAGAGGCTCGCTGAGCTCGCTGACTGTCCGAACCTTTATGTGAAGACGACCTCGGTGCCGTTGTATTCCAGCGAGCCATATCCGTATGCGAATCTGCACGATGCGTTGCGCCGATTGATCAAGGAATTTCGGCCGCAGCGCTGCTTCTGGGGAACCGACCTCACGCGCATCAAGTCGCTGGCGACCTATCGCCGATGCGTCACGTTGTTTACCGAAGAGCTTGCCTTTCTGTCGGCAAGCGATCTCGAGTGGATCATGGGCCGAGGTTTGGCTACGTGCCTTAACTGGTCCGCTTTCGCTTGAGCGGCATTCCCTATTTGGCATTGTCGTGATAGCGGCGCGCCGCCTCGACGACCTCGGGCGGCACGGATTCGGCCTGCTCGACGAGCATTTGCAACTCTCTGCCGCCGAGCGGATCGAGATCGAGCGCGTTGGTTTCGATTTCGCGCAGAAAGGCCGGGTCGCGCACCGTCTCGTCGAACGCGGAGCGCAGGGCCTGTACCATGTCGGCGGATAGGCCCGGCGGGGCGACGATCGAGCGCCCGATATCGCTGCCACTTGCATAGAGCGCAAAGACCTGCCGCTGCGCATCGGTTTGCGCAAGATCGACCACGGCGGGAACCTTCGGCAGCTCCGGATGACGCCTGACAGCGTATTGAACAATCAAGTTGATTGTCTTGTCGCGCAACCATTCGGGTCGCATGCTCTTGGTGACCGACCACGGACGCACCATGCCCTGCACCTCGCCGCGTTCCATCGCCAGCGCCGCCATGCTCACGCCGCTATAGCCGGAAACGACCTTGAACTTCGTCCCTACGGTATCGTTGAGAAGATTTGGAAAGACGACCGAGGAGGAGTCCGGGCCGGTGCCGGCGACGACGACGGTTGCTGATTTCGCATCCGCGATTGTCTTGATGCCGGAAGCGGCCCAAGTCTCCTCGAGCTCGACATTCGAATTGATGCGGCCGATCCAGTTGAACTTTTGCGCCTCGAACTTGACCGCGGGTCCGCCGAGCATTTGCGCGATCACGACCGTCTGCGGCACCACCCCAATCGTCGTCCCATCCCGCGGCGCCACGTTGAACAGATAGTTGGTGCCGATCAGGCCTCCCGCGCCCGGCATGTTCCTGACGATAACGGTCGGCCGGCCCGGAAGATGCAAGCCCACGTGAGCGGCGAACGTCCGGCCGTAGATGTCATAGCCTCCGCCCGGTGCAAAGCTCGAGAGCACCGTTATGGTCTTGCCGGAAAAATCGACGGCTTGGGCGGGGGCGACGAACGCGCAATTGGCAGACAAGGCCAGCGTCGCCAGCAAAACCTTCGCGGCTGTGTGCATGCGCCCGCCTACTTCGCTTCTTTGCATTGACGCAGGTTCTTGTCGAAGAGACGAGGACCACTCCTTCGGAACATGCGCTATCGGGCTCGATATTTCTCCAGCTTCCCGTAATCGATTGTCGCGCCGAATCCCGGTGCTGCGGTCGGGGTGACGCATCCGTCCGCGAAGCAGAATTCACCAGCGAACACATCATCGGTCAGCTTTTGAAAGAAATGCGTCTCGGCAGGCCACGGATCGAAATACGGAATGGCGGCACGCAAGTGAATGCGCGCCATGGCGCCGATGCGGCTTTCCGAATCGGTTCCGATGACGACCGGCAGCCCCATCGCCTCGCAGAACGAAACAATCTTGAGCGCCTCGGAAATGCCGGTGCGGCGGAGCTTTATGCTCACCGCGCCGACGGCATTGAGCCGGGCCAATTGCACAATGTCGCGCAAGCTCCGGCAGCTTTGGTCTCCGAGAAGCGCAATCGGCAGCGCGGCTGCCAGCGCCGCCTGTCGCGCAGGATCGGCAAAGCCACAAGGCTCCTCGATGAAGGAGACGTCGTACTGGGCGACGGCTGGAAGGATCGTGCGCGCCTCACCTTCGCTGTAAGCGCCGTTTCCGTCGATGTAGATGATCGGCGACTTGCCGATGGCCGCGCGCACTTCGGCGACCATCCTGACATCCTCCAGAGACCGGCGCCAGGTCTTGAGCTTCAAACCTTTGAAGCCGCGCCCCTGCGCAGCCTCTTTGGCCTCGGCGACCATGGCCTCCAGGCTGTTTCCGTGCGCGATCCAGGTCAGCGGCACGGGATCCACGCTTGCGCGGCCGAGCAGCTGCCAGACCGGAAGGCCGAGAATTTTGCCGCGCAGATCCCATAACGCGTTGTCGATCAGCGCCTTTGCGCCGGCGCAGAAGCGGATGCTGTCGATTTCCTTGAGAATCTCCCGGTGGCCCAGCGCATCGGCGCCGATGAGCTTTGGCTTGAAGAAAGTGTCGAGCTGATAAGCAACCAGCGCGGCATCTTCACCCGACTGCGTTGGACGGCAGATCGCCTCGGCAATGCCGTCGAGCCCATCCTTGGAGCGAAAGACGCAGGATTACGTATTCGCCGGTGCTTTCCCGAACCGTCTTGAAAGCAACCGACGCGCGATACGGCAATCGCAATCGGATCACCTCGACCTCGGCAATCGCCGTTTCGCGTCTGACGCGCTGGGTCGCCGGCGCAGGACTTGCCGGCGCCACTTGGGACAGCGATGTATCGTTCATGCGGCTCTCCAGAGCTTTCCGGATCGAGGACGCGCGGTTTGGGCTGAATGCAGTGCGCAGAGAATTCCGAAATGGCGCATATTGCAAGCGGTCGAGCAGGGTGGCTTGATCCGGTTCGCAGATGGCAAAGAGGAAGCAGATGAAATATTCGGGTCCGAGACCACCGCTCAAGCTCCCCAACGATGCACGCATTTGCGTCAGCGTGACGATCGCGTTTGAGGCGTTCCTGTTCCATGGCCATTACGGACATGCATCGACCAAGCCCGGCAAGGTCAGCCATTTTTCGCTGTCTTATGCGGAGTATGGGCCGAAGGTCGGGTTCTGGCGCATCCTGAAGTCGCTCGAGGCGCACGGCATCAAGGCGACCTTCGATGTCGGCGGGCTGGCTGCCGAACGACACCCGAACATTTTAGGCGCGATGCGCGACGGCGGGCACGAGGCCGCCGGACACGGTTGGGCCAACGACGTGCATGTCACCGATGACGATCCCGAAGGCGAGCTCAAGGCGATCCGCGATACGGCGGCCGCCATCGCCGCGGGCTACGGGGAGAAGCCAGTCGGCTGGGTGAGCCCGGGCAGCGTGGGCTCGGCGCGAACCATGCAATATATGGTCGACGAGGGCTTTTTGTGGAACGGCGATGATGCTTCGGACGATCTGCCGTTCCTGCGTTCGATCGGTGGCAAGCCTCTGATCATCCTGCCGCGGGTCAACTTTCCGACCAATGACCTGATCATCTGGCAGAAGCCGCAAAATCCGCCCAGCGCCTATTACGAAGGGTTCAAGGAGACGTTCGATTACCTCTACGAGGAGGGCAAGCGCGGAAATCCAAAATGGGTCGACGTGCTGCTCCACTGCGATCTCGGCGGACGTCCGACGCTGATGCCGGTGTTCGAACGGGCGATCCGCTATGCGCAAAGCTTCGAGGGGGTCTGGTTCGCGCGCCGGCGCGACTTGGCGCAATGGGTGCTGGCGGCGGAAGCAAAGACCGACTCGGCGGCGGGCATGGCGAGGCAAATCACTCCGGCTTGATCCCCGCGAACTGAACCACCTTCCGCCACTTCTCGGTCTCAGCGGCCATGAAGGCACCGAACTCGGCGGGCGAGCTTATGAACGTGAGATAGCCGAGGTCGGTGAGCCGCTCCTTCAGCTTCGGGGCTGCGAGCGCGGCATTGATTTCCATGTTCAGCTTGTCGATGATTTCTGCGGGAGTTCCCCTAGGGGCGCCGATGCCGTACCAGCCGCTGACCTCGTAACCCGGAATGAACTCGGCAAGGCTCGGGACATCCGGCAACACGATGGAGCGCGTTGCACTGGACACTCCCAGTGCGCGCAGCTTGCCCGCCCTGACGAGCTCGAGCGACGCCGCTATGCCGTCGAAGTAGACCTGCACCTGGCCACCGAGGAGATCGGCTACCGCCGGCGCGCCGCCGCGATACGGCACATGCGTGAGCTTGGTGCCGGTCAGCATCATGAACAGCTCCCCGGCCACATGGGTGGTGTTTCCGATTCCGGCCGAGGCCATGTTTATCTTTCCCGGATTGGCCTTGGCGTAGGCTATGAATTCGGGAACCGTGTGTGCCGGAAAGGCGGGGTTCACCTCCATGATGAGTGTCCCGCGCACCAGGCTCGCAACCGGCGCGATGTCGCGAGGAAGGTTGAAGCCGGAACTCTCGTAGAGCGTGGAGCCGATCGCGTTCGCCGCGGCCGCAAACAGCAACGTATAGCCATCAGGCGCCGCGCTGGCGGCGGCCTGGGCGGCTACGCCGCCGCCGGCGCCTGGTCGGTTCTCAACCAGAACCGGCTGGCCGAGCGCCTGGGATAGCGGCTGCGCCAGCAGGCGCGCAATGGTGTCGTTTGCGCCCCCGGCAGCAGCCCCGACAATGATGCGCACCGGCCGCGATGGATAATTCTCCGCCCCCGCCATGAGCGGCAGGGCAGGGACCGCCACAGCGCCTCCCGCCAGGCGCAGAAACGTTCTACGAGGAAGTTTCATCGTGCATCGCTCGAGCATGCCACGCTATCCCACTTCACGTTCCGGCAAAAGGTGAAGGAACGTCGCGAGGCAGGGCTGTTGACCACTCAGCGCGCGGCGGCGGCATCCGAAGCAGCAAACTGCTCCTGCACCGCCTTCTCGAACGCCTCCAGCTTTTGGATGCTGGGCCGGCTCCGCATGCGCGCGAAATGCGCTGCGCAATGCTCGAACTGCGAAAAATCGACCGCAAGCTGCAGACCGCGACGCAAGCACCAAAAGAAATGGGCGTCCGCAGCCGTGAAATGATCGAAGAAGTAATCTCGCCCCGCCAGCATGTCGTCCGCAATTCGGAAGTTTTCAAGCAGGAGCTTCCCGGCGAGCCTGCGCACGCTCTCATCGGCACCCGGCAGATCGCACACCTTGGCAGTCGAATTGATGCGAGACAAAAACGGGTGCAAGCCTGACGCACACCAGGCAAGTATGGAAATCGCCTGCAACTCCTGCCACGGATCCGCGGGCAGGAGGCGCGTCTGCGGAAAATTGCGGGCGATCCAGATCTGAATTGCGACATTTTCGGTGAGCGGTCGTCCGTCCACCACCAGCACCGGCACCTTGTGCTTGGGATTGAGCTTGAGATAATCCGGCGCGTTCTGCTGCTCCCGGCGCAGATTGATGGTGCGCACCTCGAAATCTGCCTTCGCCTCGGTGAGCGTGACATAAGGAACGAGCGAGCAGGCATTTGGCGCATAGTAGAGGATGACTTCCATTGGGAGCTCCAGCGTGCTCACGCCCGTTGCGGACCTTCGATCGGCTCCATACCGCGGCCCTACAGCGGCGGCTCGACGCCGCCTTCCTTCTTACAGGCAATGGCGGCCTCCTCCAAATCGAGCTCGCGCTCGATCCGCCGCCGTGCTTCATCGGTGATGCGGCCGTCGCGCAGCGACTGGTAGATGAACTCGCGCTCGGCCGCGATGATGTCCGACCGCAGCTCGGCCGCAAGCAAAGCCGGATCGGAATTCTCTGCGGCTTTCCTCGGCAGGCGCCCGGAACGATAGTCCTGCTGCGCGCGCAGGATGCCGAGCACCTCGGACGGAGTCTCCCCGTCGGCTGCGAGCTTCTCCAATCGCTCATGCGCCAGGTTCAGGGCGTCGGACCGAGCCGCAAGCTCGGCCTTCTGCTCCCGCTCCCTTTCCTCGGCGGCATGGCGTCCGAGCTGGAGCCAGCGGACGAGGCTCGGCAGCAAAAGGCCCTGTCCTATGAGCGTGACGACGATGATGCCGAAAGCGACGAACAGGATCAGGTCGCGGGAAGGGAAGGGGGCGCCCGCTTGCGTGGTCAGCGGCAAGCCGAGGGCGGCCGCGAGCGAGACGACCCCGCGCACGCCGACAAAACCGAGGAAGAAGATCCACTGCCATGGCGGCGTCGGGTCGCGGGCGGCCAGCGACGGGCTCATCCATCGCGGTAGATAGGCCGCCGGGAAAATCCACACAAACCGGGCAATCAAGATGACCACCGCGGTTGCGGCGACCGTCAGCAGCGACTGGCCCCACAAGGCGACGTCAGACCGGTCGAGCAGCATCCGGATCTGCAGTCCGGTGACGAGAAAGACGATGCCTTCGAGCAGATAGACGGCCAGATCCCAGAAGAAGATGCCCTGCAGGCGCGTCGCTGCCGATATCAGCAATGGCCCGTTCCAGCTTACGAACAGTCCGGCCGCGACCGTCGCCAGCACGCCCGATCCGCCGAGCGCGGCGGGCAGCAGGTACGCGACATACGGCGTGAGCAAAGAGAGCGTGATTTCCACGTGTGGATCGCGCGCCCAGCGCCGCAGGCGCAGGCTGAGCCAGCCGATGCCGATACCGTAGACAAGCTCGCCGGCGACGATCAGGACAAAAGTGCCGGCGGCTTGCACCGGAGAGAACGCCGCCGTGGCGACCGCCGCGACCGCAAAGCGGTAGAGAATGAGCGCCGTGGCATCGTTGGCGAGACCCTCGCCTTCGAGCACGACGACAAGCCGGCGCGGCACGCCCAGCGGCCGCACGATCGCCATCGGTGCCACCGCGTCGGGTGGCGACACGATGGCGCCGAGCACGAAACCGACCGCGAGCGGCATGCCGAGCAGCCAATGCGTCACACCTGCGACCGCGCAGGCGGTGAAAATGACACAGCCCACGGCGAGCAGCGTGATCGGGCGCAGGTTGAAGCGAAACTCGCGCCAGCTCATGGCGACCGCGGCCGAGTAGATCAGCGGCGGCAGGATGCCGAGCAGGACAAGCTCCGGCGCAAGCTCGATGCGCGGCAGGCCCGGCGTCAGCGCCAGGATGATGCCGGCGACGACCAGGAAGATGGAGGGAGGGGTATTGAGCCGCCTCGCCGCGATGGCGACGACCACCAGGACCGCGAGCAACAAGAGGAACATTTGTATCGTTGCGGTCATGTCTGCGAGGCGCTTCCCGCCGGCGCTTGATGCTCTGTGCCGGGTCGCTTTTTAATATGCGATTGCGGAGCGGCGTACACGATCCGTCCTGCCTTGGGCAAGCGTGCCGGCCCTGCCACGCGGCCCCCGGAGCGGTTGTTCGTGCGGCCCTGATTTCCTAAGCTTGCCCGATCAGATGTTTAAAATTGCTCGGGGTCCGCGATGGGCCTCGCTGCACAATCGGGAGGAGAGGCTAATGAGGATGGTTCGCAATCTGGTTTTATCGGGTGGTGTCGTGTTGGCGCTCGCGGCCACGGCGGCCAATGCGCAAAACACCATGGCCAATGCGGCCGCGCCCAAGATGATCGACTTGCAGATGCCGGCGCTGCCGGATCCGGTGCGCGTCACGCTCAATCCGAAGACGACCGCGCTCCTGGTGCTCGATTACGTCGATCCGATCTGCATCTCGCAGGCGAAGTGCAAGAACGAAATGCTGCCCAAGGCGGCCGCGCTGATGCAGCGCGCGCGAGCCGCCGGGGTCGTGGTGGCTTACGGGACGCGCGAGCGGACGATGTCCAAATGGCTGCCGGAGATTGCGCCGATGCCGGGCGACATCAAGATCACCAACACGGCACAGGACCGTTTCTACAACACCGATCTCGAGAAGGAGCTCAAGGCCAAGGGCGTTAACACGATCATCATGATCGGCTGGAAGGCGTCAGGCTCGGTTGCACTTACTTCGGTCGGTGCGTCGCTGCGCGATTTCACCACCGTGGTTCCGGTCGACACCACCGCTGCGGCCAGCGATTACGAGACTACCATCGGGTTTTACAACATCCTCAATCAGGGCGACGCCAACCTGACAAACATGCCGCTGAAGCCCAAATCATCGACGCTGTCCCGCAGCGACCTAATCACCTTCCAATAAGGCTTAAGCCAGTAGTTACCCGCGGGCATAGCCTATCGAAAATGGACGTGAACGCCCCTATGACCCGCGGGCCCATCTTTATCGCAAGAGGGTGGTTTGCTTTTTCGCGAGAAGATGGATTGCCGGGTCAAGCCAGGAGATGACGGAATTGGATCAGTTCCATCGCAATCGTCTTTACCCCTCCGGTATGCACGCGATTGCTCATTCCATCTTGCTTAGCCAGTCGTCGACAAGGCGTGCGATCTCGATGCTGTTCTCTTCGAGCATCATCATGTGGCCGTTGCCGCGGATGCCGTGATCGCCGAGACGAACGAAATCGACCCGCACGCCTGCTTCCGCCAGATAGCGCGCGGTGCAATGGTCGTAGGCAGCGTGGTAGGAGGCTTCGGCCGTTACGAGCATGATCGGGACCCGGCTTAAATTCGTGAGCCGCCGCGGCTTGCCCTTCTGCGACCAGCAGGAAACCAGCCCCGGCGCATCTGCAGACGGCTGCTGCTCGAATTGGAGCGGCTCCTCCGCGGTGACCGGCGGATCATAGGCAAGCGGCAGGCTGGTGAGCCCATAGCGGCGGTCGGTGCCGCTTTGGAAGATCGCATCCTTGTACGGTGGTCCGCTCGGTTCCAGCGCCACGATGGCTTTCACCAGCTCGGGCCGTGCATCGGCCATGAGCCAGCCGAAGAGGCCGCCTTGCGAATGGGTGATGAGGATCGCCGGCCCGACGCGATCGAGCAGGGCCGCGCCTGCTTCCTGCATCAGCTTTTCGCTTTCGGGATTGGCCAAGTATGCGACCTGGCCGGCATAGAGCTGATCGAATACCGGATCGCCGGCGCGCCCTTTTCGCGCGCCGCCCGGCCACTGCGTGTGCAGCCTTGCCTGCGGCCAGAGATCAAATTGTTCCGGGTATTGTTCTGGCGCCGTGAACAGCTTTTCGGTCGCCGAAACAGAAAGCATCTGCAGCGGTCCATTGAGATCCTGCTGCCAGGCCGAACGCCCGCGCGCCGGCTGATCGACCACGTAGGTGTCCCAACCGTGCTCGGCGAACCACTGCGCCCAACCTTGCCGACCATCCGGCGTAGTGAGCCAATTCACGCCGGTCTGCGCTGCGCCGTGGATCAATACCAGCGGGTAGGGATGCGCGCGTTGCGTCGGCTCGAGCCGCTCGACATACATCTGGCCGCGCATCACGCGGGCGTCGCCCGCGCCTTGGTAAGCTCCGCCGACATAAAAGTCGTGACGGCGAATGGTCGGCACCAAGGCTGCTCCGCTGCGCGGTGGTGCGTTCACCAATGCTTGGCGGTGATGGTGGTGTCCACTTCGTCCGGTGCCACCCCGTGCCGGCGGGCGAAGGAGCGGTCAAATCCGTGCATGCCCATGAACCATTGCGAGGCGATGATCGCGCCTTTGACCGGCTGCACCAGACCGAGCGCGAGACCGAACGTGAGCGGCAGCCATAGCGCATACTGCAACCACATCGCCGGTGCGAAGGCCATCTGGACCGAGAGCGCCAACCAAACCACGATGTGGCCGACCACGACGATGACTATGTAGGCCGGAAAGTCGTCAGCGCGCTGATGAAACAGCTCCTCGCCGCAGGCCGGGCAGAGATCGGCGACCTTGAGGAAGCGCGGGAACATGCGTCCGCGGCCGCAGTTCGGGCAGCGTCCGCGGAAGCCGCGCAAATACGCCTCCCAGGAGGAGGCTTGCGTCTGTCCATCGTGGCGTTCGTCCGCTTCCGCCGATCGCGGCCGTTTCAATGCCGACCTGAATGCAGTGGACATGAACGTCGACATGGCAACGCCTCCTCCGGACGCGGGCGGCCCTTGGCAGCGATGGACGATTAATCCAAAAGCTTGTTAGTGGCCGCACTCCCCTATATCTCGCTTTTGTCCTTCCCCGTTCAAGCTCGGTGTCAGGAAATTGTATGGAATGGAACCCTACAATTTCGGACCGTTCCGGACCGCTCTACCTGCGCATTGTCGAGGCCCTTGCCGCCGACATCGCGCGCGGCCGCTTGCGCCGTGGGCAGGTGCTGCCGACCCACCGCATGCTCGCCAAGGCGCTTGGCGTCGATCTCACCACGGTCACGCGCGCCTACGGGAAGGCGCGCGAGCGCGGTCTGACCGAAGCCCGCGTCGGACGCGGAACATTCGTGGCGGAAAGCGCCGGCGAGATCCGCCTGCCGCCGCTGGCGCAAGCGGACATCGACCTGTCGATGAATCTGCCGCCGCAGCCCGCCGAGGCCGACCTCGAAGGGCGCATTGCGCGCGGAATTGCGGCATTATCGCGCGAGGTGGGCTTGGCCCGCTACCTGACCTATCGGCCGTCCGGTGGCAGTGAAGAGGAACGCAGCGTCGCCGCCGAATGGATGCGCACGCGCTTGCCCGGGATTTCGACCGAGCGCCTGATGATCAGCGGCGGCACGCAAGCAGCGCTGGCGGCGCTCCTTGGCACTCTGGCGAAGCCCGGCGATATCGTGCTGACCGAGGCGCTGACCTATCCGGGGATGCGCTCCGCCGCCTCCTTGTTCGGTGTCGCTCTCGTCGGCGTCGCGATGGACAAGGAGGGCGTGATGCCGGACGCCCTCGCGGCGGCGTGCCGGCGACATAAGCCGCGATTGGTCGATCTCACGCCGGCCATCCACAACCCGACGACCGCATCGATGACGCCGACCCGCCGCCGTCAGGTCGCGGCCGTCATCGCCAAGGCGAATGTGTTGCTTATCGAGGATGATGCGTATGGCCGGCTCGACAAGGAGACCGCCACGCTCGCGGCACTCATTCCCGAGCGCACCTATCTGGCGGCGAGCCTGTCGAAGTGCGTTGCGCCGGGCCTGCGCGTTTCGTTCGTGGCGGCTCCCGATGGCGCTGCAGCCAACCGGCTTGCCGCGGCGCTCAACGCCGCCATGCAGATGGCAACTCCGTTGACGGCGGCGCTCGCAACCCGCTTCATCAAGGACGGCACGCTCGACGCGGTGATCGGGGCGATCCGAAGCGAAGCGGCGTTTCGCCAGAAGCTCGCCGCCAAGGCGCTGTCGGGGTACGCATATGCGGCGCACCGTTGCGGCCATCACATATGGCTGCCGCTGCCGATGGGCTGGCGGCGCGCGGAATTTTCCGAGCATGTGCGCCGGCAGGGCCTGGCGGTTGTCACCAGCGATGCATTCAGCGTTGGATCGCAGACGCCGCATGCTATTCGGGTGTCACTCGGTGCCGCGCCCAGCCGCGCCGAGCTCGCGCGCGGCCTCGATGTGCTGGCCGCTGCACTGCGGCACGCCCCGGTCGCGCAGCAGATCGTGTGAACGCGCCGGAGCCGCGCCGCTGTTTGCTTTGCGTCACGGCGGGCCTATGCTCTTCGGCGCATGTTCCTATCGGAAGGCCTTCAACCACCTTTGCTTTCGCAAAGGGGCAGGTTTTTCGGGATATGCATGCGCGAGGTCAACATCGCCGGATCACCGCAACGGATCCGATACAATCAAGCAGCAGCGGGAGGATGATTATGATCTTGAGGAGTATGCTCGGGTTGCTGACGGCAGTGGTCGCGCTGACGCTGGCGGCGGGCAGCGGTGCCGCGCAGGACAAGCAATATCCGAGCTGGAAAGGGGAGTGGATCACCGTCATTCCGCGCCTGCCCGGGCAGAATCTCAGGTTCGATCCGAACAAATCGTTCGGGCCGGCACAGCAGGCGCCGCTTACCGAGGAATATCAGAAAATCTATCAGGCCAACCTGGCGGAAATTCAGACGGGCAGCCAGGGCCTCTTCCTGGATCATGCCTCATGCCTGCCGGCCGGCATGCCGACCATGATGTCGGCGGGAATCCACGAATACATCATCACTCCGGAGACGACCTATATTTCGGTCGGCACCGACTTGCGCCGGGTCTTCACCGATGACCGGCCCTGGCCGACCGACCTCGAGCCGACCTATCAGGGCTTTTCTCTCGGCCGCTGGGTCGACGAGGATGGCGACGGCGTCTACGACACGCTCGAGGTTGAAACGCGCGGACCGTTCAAGGGTCCGCGGGTCTATGATGCGACCGGACTTCCGCTTGCCTTCGACAATCAGTCGATCATCAAGGAGAGAATCTTCATCGATCGGAACGACAAGAACATTCTGCATGACATGATCACCGTGATCGATCATGCGCTGACGCATCCCTGGACGGTCGACAAGACCTATCGGCACGGAACCAAGAAATATCCTAACTGGAGCCGGCAGACGTGCCTGGAAGGCACGAACTACGTCACGATCGGCAAGGAATACTATCTGGTGACTGCCGACGGATACTTGATGCCGACCAGGAAGGGGCAGCAGCCGCCCAGCCCGAAATACTTCCCGCAGGCGCAGAGGTGATGCGTTTCCGGATATAGGTTAGGTCGCCTTGTCCTGGGCACGGTCCGCGTGGCAGGTCGCGGGCGCGGACCCGCGCTGCCAGGCGAGAAGCGAGCTTATTCCGGCATCAACGCGAAGGTCCACAGCGAGTCGCCGGTCGGCACCTTGTCGCCGATGGCGCGGCGCGCCAGGATGCCGCCGAGGCCGGAGGCGACCGTCACATATTGCCGACCGTTGTGCGTATAGGTGATCGCCGTCGAGTTGATGGCCGACGAGGTCTGGAACTGCCACAGCTGCTTTCCGGTATCGGCATCAAGCGCCAGAAACTCACCGGTGAGCTTGCCGGTGAATACGAGCCCGCCACCGGTCGCCAGCATGCCGGCCGAGCTCGGCACATCGGCGAGCGGCACCTCCCATTTGCGCAAGCCGGTGAGCGGATCCATGGCGATGAAATAGCCGACCACCTGTCCGGGCTCGATGTGGGGCTGGCGTCCATTCACGCCGGTTGAGTTTTCGCCGATCACTTGCGGGTGGGGCGGGGCAAGCTGCTGGATGCGCGGCTCATCCCACGGCGCCGCGTAGACGAGCTTCTTGCTCGGATCATAGGCGATCGGCACCGCGTTCGAGCCGCGCGAGGGCAGGATCTCGACCTCGCCGCCGGCGAGGAAATCCTTGTAGATGCGGGTGAGCTGCGGGCGCCCGGTCGCCATGTCGATGCCGCTTGCCCAGTTCACCTGGGTATACGGATGCGCGGCGATCAGCTTGCAGTTGGTACGGTCGACCACATACATGAAGCCGTTCTTGTTGGACTGGATCATCACCTTGCGCATCTGCCCGTCGATCGGCAGGTCGGCGAGCACCTGCTCGTCGGTCGCGTCGACGTCATAGATGTCGTTCGGCGTGTACTGGTAGTAGCAGACGATCTCGCCAGTCTTCGGCCGGATCGCCAGCACGCTGTCAGTGTAAAGGCTGTCCAAGGCCTCGCGCGGCCGCGGATCATAAGGCTCGGCATTGCCGACACCCCAGTAGACGAGATCGAGCTCGGGATCGTAGGAGCCCGAGCGCCACAGCGAGCCGCCGCCATACTTCCAGGCATCGCTGTCGGCCGGCCAGGTCTCCGAGCCGGGCTCGCCCGGCGCCGGAATAGTGTAGCGGCGCCAGAGCTTCTCGCCGGTTTGCGGATCCCAGCCGTCGAGGAAGCCGCGCGTGGTCGATTCGCCGCCCGCGACGCCGGAAATCAGCACGCCATTGGCGACGATCGGCGCGCCGCTCGAATGATAGCCTTCCTTCCATTCGGCGAACTTCTTGTTCCAGAGGACACGCCCGGTCTTCATCTCGAGCGCGACGAGGTGGTTGTCGACAGTGACGCGGAAGAGCTTGCCGTCGTAGATTGCCGGCGCCCCGCGATAGATGGCGGTTGCGGCGCGTGTGAAGCCCGGCTCGATCTGCACCGGCGTGCGCCAGATCTGGCGCCCGGTCGCCGCATCGATCGCGAACGTCCACTTGGCATTGATGACGTAGATGACACCGTCATAGACCACGGGCGCCGCGAGCTCGCCGAGATCGTTCATCAGGCTCGTGCTCCACACCGGCACCAGGCGCTTGATGTTTGTCTTGTTGATCTCGGCGAGCGGGCTGTAGCTCTGACGCGCGAGACCCATGCTCTGGGTCAGTACATTATCGGTGTTCTTGCCGTCGGCATTGATCTCGGCCGTCGTCTGCGCCGACGCCGGCAAGGGAGCGAGCGCAGGCGAAAGGGCGATGAGGGTCGCGAGCAGCCATGTGTTGGAACGGTACGTTCTCGGCATGATCGTCCTCCCGTGAATGTTCTTTGCGGTTACCCGAAATACTGCCCAATTTCTTGCCGATTGTCCGGCGGAAAATCACGCTTGCGGAGCAACCTGTACCGGGCGAGAGAATCGGCTATGTGGCTCCATTCGGCCCTCTAGCAGCGCGTCGGCAATGCACGGACACATGAAAAATGAATTAGGGTCACGCGCCTCGGCGCAAATGCTCAATCTCCTGGCCGGTGCCTGGGTTTCGCAAGCGATCTCCGTGGCGGCAAGCTTGAGAATAGCCGATCATCTGCGTGACGGGCCGAAATCGTGCGAGGTGCTGGCGGAAGCAACGCGGACCAATCCGGGAGCGCTTTACCGCCTGTTGCGGGCGCTCGCTGCCACGCAGGTGTTTGCCGAGCTTGAGGACGGGCGATTTTGCCTGACGCCGCTCGCCGAGTGTCTCATCAGCGGCAAGGAAGGTTCGCTGCGCGCCTACGCGACCATGCTGGGCGCAGAGGAGATGTGGCGTCCCGTCGGAGGCATGCTGGCGAGCGTGCGAAGCGGCGAACCCGTGTTCGAACGAATCTTCGGAATGACGAATTTCGAATACTTCGCAAGCGATCCCGAGGTCGGGCGGCGCTTCAATGAAGGCATGGTCAGCCGCAGCCAGGAGGAGAATAGGGCGGTTATCGAGGCGTATGACTTTTCCCGTTGCGCGACGGTGGTAGATGTCGGCGGCGGACAAGGAGCGCTGTTGTCGGCCATACTGGCGGCCACCGCAACCACGCGGGGCATCCTCTTCGACATGCCGCATGTCGTTGCCGCGGCACGGACTGAAATGGCGGCACAGCTGGGGCGCTGCGACTTCCACGAGGGAGATTTCTTCAAAGCGCTGCCCGCGGGAGGAGACTTATACATTCTCAAGAAGGTCATCCATGACTGGGATGACGAACGGGCCCTGGCAATCTTGCAATGTTGTCGAAGCGCCATGCCGAGGTCCGCACGCCTTTTGCTGATCGAGCCTGTGGTCGCGCCCGGTAATGATCCCTCGTTCAACAAATTGCTCGATCTTCTCATGCTGGTGATCACTCAGGGCGGCAAGGAGCGGACCGAGGCTGAGCATCGCGCCATGCTAAGTTCGGCTGGTTTTGCGGCGATCCGCCTGATATCGACCAACTGCCCCTTGAGCATCATCGAGGCGATGCCTGGTTAGGTCGATAAAGGAGGGAACGCCAAATGAGGGACATGTTGAAGCTCGCCGGTATCGTGCTGGTGCTTCTCGGCGGAATCTCGCGCGCCAATGCCGAGGATATGGCGTCAATGGTCTCGAAATACCGGCATGCGCATGGCCTCCCGGGGGTCAAGACTGACGCCCAGCTGACTGCCGTGGCGGAGCGCCAAGCGCAGGCGATGGCCAGGAGCGGCATCATGGACCACAGCGTGGCCGGATCATTTGCCACGCGCGTCTCCAATGCGCCGGTTGCGGCAGCGGGCGAGAACTTGGCCCGCGGCACCAAGACCTGGGCCGAGACCATGCAGATGTGGGAAGCCTCCTCGGGGCACAATGCCAATTTGCTGCTTTCGGGCGCGACCCTTATCGGAGTGGGTGTCGCTACCAACGAGCAGACGCATGAAGTGTTCCATGCTCTCGTCATCGGCCGCAAGCTGGAGAAGCGCCCCCTGCAGCCGATCCCGTCTTTTCAGCCAACCCCGCTCAATCCGTCTCCGCGCGTGCAGAATTGGTTCTGATTTGATCCCGAACTTCGGAAGCCGGCATCAGCTTGCGGCTGCGACCGCGTCGGTCTCCTTCATGAGCCTCACCTCGAAACCAAGCGGCGCGGCATTGATCTCGCCACGGCCGAAGGGGCTCGCCGCGATCATGCGCTCGAAGTCCTGGCCAGAATAGGCGCGGCGGCGCAGCGATTTGAGTATCATGCGGGTCATCCACCGCGATAGCGTGCCGAGCCCCATCCGTGACACCTGATCGTCTACGGCGGCGTCGGTCGCATCCTTGCGCATGTCGATGATCAGAGCCGTTCCGCGCGGCAGCAAGACGCGGTGCATCTCCGTCAGCGCGCCGATCGGATCCGCGAAATTCTTGAAGGCGGCGCGACAGACGATGAAGTCGAATGAGCAGGGGGCGAACGGTTGCGCGGCCGCATTGCCGTGGCGGAACGATACGGCGACGCCGGCACGCGCCGCGTTCTCGCTGGCGATACGCACGAAGGAATGGCTGATATCGAGCCCGGTGACTTGCCATGGCCCTCGGCGGGCGAGCTCGATTGCCAGATAGCCCGGGCCCGGCGCGATCTCAAGGACGGCGGCGCCGGGGGTAAGCTCAGCCGCAACGCGGCGGGCCAGCTCGGCAAATTCGCCGGCGCTGCTCGCTGTGTTCCGGGCGTACCAGCTGGCAACAGGGCCTTCCATCGCCATGCCCCGATAGGGCTTCATGTTCGCGCTCGCTGCAGGCATAATCACAACTCCTAAATATCTTATATTGTAAGATATTTAGTATATAAGGAAAATGGCGGTGTCAACCCGTATGAGCCGACAGGATGTATTCCAGGCAGTGAATGCAGCCATGCGCGAGGTCTCAGGCCTCGGCGTGATGTATAGCCAAGCGGTCGCCGCAAGGCTTGGCGTCAACAGCACCGATCTCGAGTGCCTCGATTACATCGTCACGCGGGGCCCGATTACCGCGGGCAGCTTGGCGCAAGTGACTGGACTCACCACCGGCGCCATCACCGGCATTATCGACCGATTGGAACGCGCCGGATTCGCGACGCGGGAGGCCGATCCGGCGGACCGTCGCAAGGTGCTGGTGAGGGCCCTGCCTGCAGTGGCGAAGCGCGCGGGTCCGCTGTTCGAGCCCATGGGTCGCGCCGCCGCCGCAGCCTTATCAAGCTACAGCAACGAGGAGCTCGCGCTGCTGTTGCGCTTCCTTTCCGATTGCCGCGATGCTGCGCTTTCAGCAATGAAGGAATTGCAGGAGGCGCCGATGCCGCGCGCGAAATCGGCGGTCAAAGGGTCAGCGCCTCCTGCCCGCGCGGGTGTCCGACGTCGCGGCAGATGAAGACGCGCCGAGCGCCCCGAACAGGGGAAGCGCGGCGTTCATTGTCCGGCTCCGTATTTCGCCTCCAGCGCATCAGTGGTGAGCAGTCGCCGCTCGAGATCACGCATGGCGTCGTAGTCCATCAGGCGCATGATGGCGTCGATATCGACCAACAAATCGGGACGGTCGGCAGGCTCGCCGCTCGCCATGACGTCCTTCATCGCCTCGAGCACGCGTGTCATGCCGTGAATGGCCGCGGCCGGAAGCATGCGCGGCAGGGAGACGCGCCGCACGCCGATCTCGGCGAGGCGCTTGAGCGACATCAGCGGCGTGGTCGGTCGGGCGCGGATGCCGAAGCCCATGTTCACGGTGACCGGAACGCGCGCTGCATCGACCAGGCGCTTGATCTCGTCTTCGGTGCGGACTGCATCTGCGAAGATCATGTCGGCGCCGGCTTCCGCATAGGCGCGCGCCCGCTTGAGCATGCCATCGGCGCCCTCGATCGCCAGCGCGTCGGTGCGGGCGATGATCGCAAAGGCATCGTCGCGTCGCGCAAGACAGGCGGCTTCGATCTTCTTGGCGCCCTCGACCAGTGAGATGACTTCTTTGCCCGGCATATGCCCGCAGCGCTTGGGATGGACCTGGTCCTCGATGTTGATGCCGGCAACACCCGCCTCCTCGAACATCTGCACGGTGTAGTGCACGTTCATCGGGTTGCCGTAGCCGGTATCGGCATCGGCGGTCAGCGGGATCGAAAGCGTGCGTGCCAGCATCCGGCAGTGATTGACGTTCTCGGCAAGCCCCATTACCCCGATATCGTCGATGCCCAGCAGCGAGTTGGAGATGCCGGCGCCCGTGGTCGCCGCCATCTCGAACCCCGCCTTCTCGACCAAGCGCGCGCTGTAGCCGTCGTAGACGCCGGGCGCGACGATCAGCGAGCCCTTGGCCAGGAGCTCGCGGAACTTCTGCGCGCCGGACTTCCTCGGGTGGGTCACCTTGGGGTCATCATTCATGTCGATCTCTCCGACGTTGCGGCCTTCCAGGGGGCGCGATAGTTTGCCGGCTAAAGAATATGCCAGAAGCCGCGCGGCGCCGGCGGTGCTTGTACGATCTTATGATTGAAACACAATCGACCTTTTCGGCGGGCGGCACGACGTATGCCGTCCATGACGTGCGCGCGGCGATCGGTGCTGACGCCTATGCGCGACTGCCTTATGTCGCACGCGTGCTGGCGGAGAACCTCCTGCGCAATCTCGGGCAACCGGGAGTGACGGAAGATGTTCTGCGGGCGCTGGTCGACCCCTGCGTCGCGCCCGATGCGGTCGCGCTGCCGTTACGGGTGCCGCGCGTTATCGTGCCGGATTCCTCGGGCATTCCTGTGCTGATGGACCTGGCGGCGTTGCGCGCGGCAGTCGTGCGCAGGGGAGGCGATCCGGGGCGCGTCAACGCCAAAGTGCCGATGACCTTGGTGGTCGACCATTCGCTTCAGGTCGATGTCGCAGCTTCGCCCGACGCGGAAGAAGCAAACCTCAGGCGCGAGCTCGAGCGCAACGGCGAGCGCTATCGGTTCCTGAAATGGGCCGCGCAGGCGTTCGACGGCTTGACGGTGTTTGCTCCCGGCTCTGGGATCATTCATCAAATTCATCTGGAGCAGATCGCGCAAGTCACCTTGGTCGATCGGTCGCGAGTGCCGCACGTGGCGTTCCCGGATTTCACCATCGCGGGCGACTCCCACACCCCGATGGTCAATGCACTGGGGGTTCTCGGCTGGGGCGTCGGCGGCATCGAGATCGAAGCGGTCGTGCTGGGCGAGCCGTACATTGTGCCCAAGCCGGAATTCGTCGGCGTGCGACTCGAAGGGGCATTGGCGGGCGGCATCACCGTAACCGATGTTGCCTTGACCTTGACCGAGCAACTGCGTGCAGCGGGAGTGGTGGGAGCGTGCGTTGAATTCTTCGGTCCTGGAGCGCCAGCATTGACGGTTCCTGACCGCGCAACGCTTGCAAACATGGCGCCCGAATACGGGGCGACCACCGGATTCTGGCCAGTCGACGAGCAGACCATCGCCTATCTGCGGCTGACCGGCCGATCGGCTGAGCACGTTGCGTTGGTGGAAGCCCATGCGCGCGCGGCGGGCTTGTTCCGCCATAGCGGTGCGGCGGATCCGACCTATGACCGGGTGATCGCGTTTGAGCTCGACAAAGTGCGACGGACCATTGCGGGGCCGGGCATGCCGCATATCCGCCAGGACACCTCGGGTGTAGCGGCGAGCTTCCGCGAACGGGCCGGAACCGCGGCCATGGCGACGCCGCGCGTGAGCGAGGAGCTTCCGCATGGTGCCATTGGGATTGCGGCAATCACCTCCTGCACCAATACCTCCAATCCGCACGGGATGATCCGCGCCGGGCTTCTCGCCAAAGCTGCCGTCGCGCGCGGATTGCAATCCGCGCCCTGGGTCAAGACTTCACTTGCGCCAGGCTCGCGCGCGGTCACCGGCTATCTGGATCGCGCCGGGTTGCTCGCGCCCTTGGAGGCGCTCGGCTTCGCGGTCGTGGGCTATGGCTGCACGACTTGCGCCGGCAAATCGGGACCGCTCAAGCCGGTAGCCGCGAACGCCGTCGAGCGACAGGGACGGACAATCGCAGCCGTGCTGTCGGGCAACCGCAACTTCGATGGACGCATCCATCGTCTGGTCGGCGCGAACTATCTGTGCTCGCCGGCGTTGGTCGTCGCCTTCGCGTTGGCGGGCCGCGTCACCATCGACATTGCGCGCGACCCGATCGCGAATGACCCCCATGGCGCCGCCGTCTTCCTCCGCGATATTTGGCCCGATGACTCAGAAGTAGATGCAGTAGTTGGGCGCACCGTCACCCCCGATGTGTTCGTTTCGACCGCTGAGGCCAGTCCCCTGGTCAAAGCTGCCTGGGAGGCACTCGAAGCCAAGCGCGGCCTCCTGTTCCAATGGGATGCGGATTCGACCTACATCGTCGAGCCTCCGTTCTTTGCCAATGATGATTCCGGCTTTGCGACCGCGCCGCATATTGAAGGAGTGCGGGTGCTCGGCGTCTATGACGACAATCTCAACACGGATCATGCATCGCCGGGCGGCGAGATCCCCGCCGACAGTCCCGCCGGACAATATCTCCGATCGCTAGGGGTCAAGCCCGGCGCATTCAACACCTATGTGGGCCGGCGCGGAAACCATCACGTGATGATGCGCGGCACTTACGGCAATGTGCGCATCCGCAATCGGATCGCGGAAGGGCGCGAGGGCTGGTGGACGAAGATCTACCCCGAAGACGAAATCATCACGATCCCGGATGCGGCTGCGCGCTATCGTGCGCGCAAGGTCCCGCTCATCGTTATCGGCGGGCGCAATTTCGGCGCCGGCTCAAGCCGCGACTGGGCCGCCAAGGGGCCGGCCCTGCTCGGCGTGCGCGCCGTGATCGCGCGCTCGTTCGAGCGCATCCATCGTTCCAACCTGATCGGGGTCGGGGTCGTCCCGTTGTTGTTCGCCGAACAAGATAGCGTCGAGGCGTTGAAGCTCGACGGCAGCGAAGAGTTTGCTTTCAATGGGCTGGGCGAAGGGATCGCGGGGAAGCGACCAATCGGGGTCACGGCGCGCCGGCCCTGCGGCGAGGAAATTCGTTTTGCAGTAACCGCGGACATCCGTTCCGCCGCTGAGGCCGAGCTGCTTCAGAGAGGGGGCATGTTTCAGGCGGCTTTGGAGGCATCGCTCACGTGACCGTTACCCAAAGGCTTTGCGAGAAAATCGTCACCACCGCCGTGGAGAGTCTGGATGAGAGGGCGATGGGCAAGGCGCGCCAGCTCGTGCTCGACGGGGTTGCGGTCGCGGTCGCCGGCGCTCGCATCGAGGAGGCGCCGAAGATTTTGGGCAACTATCTGCGCGAGCAGGGCTCGAAATCCGAATGCGCGGCATTGGGCTTCGGGTTTCGTCTGGCGCCAGTCCCAGCTGCACTGCTGAATGCTGCGTCCATGCATGTGCTGGATTTCGAGCCGATGTGGACGCCAGCAACGCATGCGCTGTCGCCCGCGCTTGCGCCGACACTCGCGCTGGCAGAATCCATTGGGGCGAGTGGCCGCGAGGTTCTGGCTGCCGTCATCAAAGGCGTCGAGATCCAGGGCTGGATCAGGCGCGCAATGGGCCATGTGGAATCCCGCGACTTCAAGTTTCATCCGCCCGGCATGGTGGGTCCGATCGGCGCGGCGGTTGCGGCGGCGCACTTGCTGAAGCTCGATGCCGCGGCGCTTGCCAACGCTATCGGCATCGCCACCTCGCGCTGCGGCAGCCTCACCAGCAATACCGGGACCATGACCAAGTCCACCCATTGCGGCTATGCGGCTTCGCTCGGCCTTGAATCGGCGCTGCTGGCGGCGCGCGGCTTCACCGGAGATGTGAAAGCCTTCGATAGCCCGAGCGGCTATGCGGCGATTTTTTTGGGTCCCCACTTCGACCCGGAGATGCTCATGTGTTTCGGCCCGCCGTTCCGGCTGGTCGACCCGGGTTTCACGCTCAAGATTTTTCCCTGCAAGTTCACGACGCATTACGGCATCAGCGCCGCGCTGGCAGCGCGGCCACGCATACCTTCGCCGGAGGCTATCTCCTCGGTACGGATGCTTGCGCCTGTGGTTCCAACCGGCGACCGTCCGCATCCCAAGCGCGGCCTCGAAGGCAAGTTCAGCGTGCAATATACGCTTGCGGCGGCATTGCTCGATGGCGCGGTGACGCTGTCGACCTTTACGGACGAGCGACTCAACCGCCCCGACATGCAGGTGCTGCTCGACAAGATCGCCGTGACGATGAGCCCGGATATCACAACCGAATACAATGCCGGCCGCTACGTTGACCTCAAGATCGAGCTCGCCGACGGCACGATCATCGCCGAACGCTGCGAGCGGCCGCGCGGTTCCTGGGGCGCGGCGCCGATCACCGAAGCCGAGCACTTGGTCAAGGTGCGCGATTGCCTCCACCCGTCGCTTGCGCCCGCAGCGATCGATGAGTGCCTCGCGCTCGGGCGTCGCTTCGAGGAGCTCGATGGGACGGGGGTGCGACGGATGCTCGCGCTCGCCTGCGCGGAGGGCGCGGGATGTTGTTGATCGACAACGACACCGTCAAGCGGGTGCTGACGATGCGCGAATGCATCGAGGCACAGGAGCTCGCCTTCAAGGGCACGCTCACGGGCGCATCGGTCTCGCGCCCACGTCTCGACATGTTCGTTCCCTGCGACCGCCCCGACGGCTACTACCGCTGGGGCTCGGTCGAAGGCGCGAGCGACGGCGTTCTGGCGGTGCGGCTGAAATCGGACGTGATCATCTGGCCGGAAGGGCCGAACGGCACGCGAACGGAGAGCAAGTACTGCATGCAGCCCGGCACCTATTGCGGGCTCGTGCTGTTGTTCTCAACGCGGAACGGTGAGCCGCTCGCCATCATCAATGACGGGTACCTCCAGCACATGCGGGTCGGGGCGTCGGCGGGGGTCGGCGCTCGTTTGCTGGCGCGCGAGGACGCGCATGCGGTCGGCATGATCGGCTCCGGCGGCATGGCGCGCACCGTGCTCGAGGCGCTGGTGGAGGTCCGCGACGTCAGAGCCGTGAAAGTCTACAGCCGCGTGGCCGCCAATCGCGAAGCGTTCGCGCAGGAGATGGCGGAGTTGTTGCGAATTAAGGTCGAGCCGGTCGCGAGTGCGCGCGAGGCTGTGCGCGGCGCTGATATCCTGGCGACCTGCACGGACAGCATGGATCCGGTGATCCAGGGCGATTGGATCGAGAGAGGCATGCATGTGGTCAATATCGGCCCGCACGATCTCGGGCCGGACGCGGTTGCCCGCATGGACGTGGTGGTCAGGCAGGGCCTCGATACGCTGCCGATTCCGGAGGATGGTGTGTTCCGCAAAGGCGTCGGCCACAGCCACGGTGCCTTTGTGGGCGGCAGCGCCGAAGAGCAGAAGCGGCTGCCGAAATCTTCACGCAAGCGCGTCGCCCAATCCGCGGGCCCGCTTTATGCGGACGTCATTTCCGGCAAGGCGCCTGGCCGCACCAATGCGCATGAGATCACCCAATACCGGCCGGTCGGAAACTGGGGTCTGCAATTCTCCTCGGTCGGAGCGGTGGTGTATCGTCGGGCGAAGGAGCAGGGCCTCGGCCGCAAGTTGCCGACCGAATGGTTCCTGCAGGACATCAAGAATTAGGAATCGCGCCATGGATCGATCCCGCCGCCGATTTCTTCGTACTGCTGCCGGCATCGCTGCATTGCCGGCGACGGCGCGGCTTGCTCGCGCCGAGACCTATCCGTCGCGGCCGGTGCACATCATCGTCGGCTTCGCCGCCGGCGGCACCAGCGACATCGCCGCGCGCCTTATCGGTCAGGCGCTGCAGGAGCGGCTCGGCCAGCCCTTCGTGATCGAGAATCGGCCCGGCGCTGCGACCAATCTCGCGACCGAGATGGTGGTGCACGCGGCCGCCGATGGTTACACGCTTCTGATGGTCGGCCCTTCGAGCACCATCAATGCGACGCTCTATGACAAGCTCGGTTTCGTGTTTCTGCGCGACACAACGCCGGTCGGCAGCGTGTTCCAGCAGCCGCAAGTCATTCTCGCCCATCCGTCATTGCCGGTGAAAACCTTGCCGGAGCTGATCGCCTACGCCAAGGCCAATCCGGGCAAGGTGACGATGGCATCGGCCGGCACCGGCTCGAGCGGGCATCTTGCCGGCGAAATGTTCAAGATGATGGCCGGCGTGAATATCCTGCACGTGCCGTATCGCGGGGCGGCGCCTGCATTGAACGATCTGTTGGGTGGGCAGGTGCTGACCGCCGTCACCGGGATCGCCGGGTCGATCGAGCATGTGAAGGCCGGCAAGCTCACCGCCCTTGCGGTGACGACAGCAACCCGCGTGGAAGCGTTGCCCGATGTTCCGACCGTCGCTGAGTTCCTGCCGGGCTTCGAGGCCGCGGATGTGATCGGCGTCTGCGCGCCGAAAGGCACGCCATCGGAGATCATCGGCCAACTCAACAAAGCCATCAACACGGCGGTCGCCGAGCCGAAGATGATGGCGCGTTTTGCCGAGCTCGGCGCGACGGCACTGGCGCTGACGCCGGCGCAATACGGCGCGCTGCTCGCCGCGGAAACCGAGAAGTGGGGCAAAGTGATCCGCGCCGCCAACATCAGGCCGGAGTGAGCGAGACCTGAGGATCACATGGATCCTGTCGATCCCAGCAATTGCCGCTTGAGCAGATCGCGCTGGATCTTCCCCGCCGCGCTCCGCGGCAATGTTTCGACGTGGAAGATGCGTGTGAGCGGAATGCCGCGCTCGGCACACCATGCGATCAGGCTCGCGTCAGGGACGGGCGTTTTGGCGATCAGCGCGATCGAGATCTGCTCAAAGCCATCCTCGCCGACGCTGCCCAAGGCTGCCGCCTCCGACACGGCAGGATGCTGGCGCAAGACGTCCTCGATGAGCTCAGGGGCGAGCTTGTGCCCGCCCACATTGATCACATCGGAGGTGCGACCCGCTATGACCAGCAGGCCTTCCGGCGTAATGCGGCCGAGGTCTTCTGGATAGAACCAGTTGCCACGAAAATTGGGATTATCAGTGCCGGGAGGATAGGGCGCGCCCATGCAGGTCGAGCGGACGCGCACGATACCATCGCGGCCGGCGGGCAGCGGATCGCCGGTCTCACTCACGATCTCGACCTTCGTCCATGGCGTGATGAATCCCGCGGCCCCTTCCGTGCTGCCAAGCTGATCCGCGCTCGCATAGGCGCTCAAACCAGCCTCGCTCGATCCGTAGCCGATGATGATGGAGCTGCACAGGTTCGCCCTGGCCTCCGCGATTGCGGCGCGCGACAGCATCGCCCCGCCGGTGAGCACCGTGCTGAGCGAGGTAGAGGGCAGCGGCTCGCGCAGCTGTTCACGAACGATGTCGCGCAGCTGCAAGCTGGTCGCCGCCATTGCGTCGACCGCGTAGACAGCGATCATATGCAGGGTCTCGCGCGCGTTGGCGGCAAACACGAGCGTGCGGCCGGCAAAGAGCGCGTGTGCGGCGAGCGATAGCCCCCAGCTGCCGGTCAGTCCGACGACCAGGAGCAGGCGCTCCCAAGTGCCGAGACCGATCGCCAGATATTGGTTCCTGACCCATTGATGGAAGGCCTCGACCGTCAATGAGATTGCTTTCGGGCGTCCGGTGGTGCCGGACGACAGGGCGACGCAGCAGATCTGGCGCTCGTCGGCAAATCCCTTGCGTGCGGCCGCGGAGACCGGGCGCGACTCACCCGCAAACCAAGCGTCGTCGACAACCGCCTGCCGCTGGCCGGGGAGGAGCGCCCCGCCCGGATCCTGCAAGAACGTCCCAACCGGAAGCCTCAGATTGAGGCAATCCTCGCCGCGCGTGGTGACGATGACCGGATGTCCCAGCCTGAACAGTGCCGCCGCAACCACCAGCGTGCGTATCGGGCTGTCGAGCGCAACGCAGACAAGTGCGCCCGGATGCAAGGCAAGCGTTCGGATGCGCTCTTCTGCGCGCAGAATGCCCTGCGCCATCATCGCATAGGTGACGACGCGGTCAGCCAGGATGACGGCCGGCTTCGCCGGACACGACAGAGCATGATGAAAAATCAGATCGGCAAATGAAACGACCGGAGCCGCATTGCTCATGAAGCAGATGCCATGAGACCGGCCGCGTCCGGTCGCCGGATCAGAATTTGTAGTTTATGCCCACGCGGCCGATGTCGAGGGCATCCTTGAACTTGAAGATGTAGCCACCGCTGGCCGCGGTCCGATCCGGAAAGCCGACATGAAGGTATTCGGCCTTCGCCGTCCAATGATCCGTGAACGCGTACTCGACGCCGCCGCCCGCGGTCCATCCCGTAACATTGGGGCTCGGGCTGACGCTGAAGGAGCTTACTGCCGGATCGAACAGATGCTCGTTGAGCTGCGCAAATGCGACACCGCCGGTTCCGTAGATCAGGACGCGATCGAACGCCAAGCCGAGCCGCCCGCGCACCGTGCTGAGCCAGTCAAGACTCGAGTTGTAGGTAAACGGGCCGACGAAGCTAGCGACGGTGCTGCTGCTGTCGAGCGAGGCGAACGAGATATCGGCCTCAGCGCCAAGGACCACGTTAGAGACCTGCCAATTGAAGCCGGCCTCAAAGCCGCCGATCACGCCGGTCTTGTCGTTGTGGTCGACGGCCCCCAATGGGCTCAGGAGCGGACCCATAGTGGACGGATCATCCTCGACGGAGCGGGTAGCCGCGACGGCGCCGACATTGGCGCCGACATAGAATCCGGTCCACGTCCATGGCGCCATGGCGGGCGCCTTGTATACCGGGGCTCGGGCCGGGCGAACTCCGAGATCCGCAGCTTGCGCGCCGGTCGCCAGAAGGAGGGCGGAAATCGAAGCGCCGGCAAGGAGTGATCTTTTCATGACAGCTCCATTTTTGATCCGGACAAGATAGGGAAAATCCCTTTACGCGCCCACCCTTGTGCCCTGCGACTGAGAAAAGAAATCATCCGCGTTGCAATCAGGTAACAGGGGGCGCCTTCCGGTTGCGCGCACGGCGGAATGCAGCCGGAACGGTTTCTGTTGTGCCTGGCCGGCCGGTCCACGATTAACGAAATGATCGCCCTCAGGCGCCGCCTTGGACTTTCAACGCCGCGAGCGCCTCGGCGCGGTCAGTGTGGACGCTGAACATCCTCGCGAAGCCGCTGATGTCGAGGACTTCGCGCACCTGCGCATTGACCCCGCATAGTGCAAAGACGCTGCCGGTGGCCGTGGCCTTCTTCATGAGCACGAGCAGCGCGCGCAGCCCCGCGCTGCTGACGTAATCGATATCGGTAAAGTCGATCAGGATTTTCGCGCCGGTTCCGGTGATCAGCGCGGCGACCTGGTTGGCGAAATTGGTGCTGTAGATGCCGTCGAGACGGCCATGGACGGTCACCACATGGGCATCGCCGACGCGCTCCTTCTGAATTTCCATTCATCCCTCGCTGGCAATGCCGCTCATTCCACCTTGATATTAGCAAGCCGTGCGACTGCGTCCCAGGTTGACCGCTCATGCGTGAGGTAGCTCCCGAACTCCGCCGGCGAGCCGGGACGGATATCGAGCGAGAGCTTGGCGAACGCGGTTTCGACATCGGAGGCTTTAAGGCCCGCATTCACCGCGTCATTGAGCTTGGCGACGACACTCGCCGGCGTTCCCGAGCGCGCGACCAGGCCGAAAAAGGACGAGGTGACGAAATCCGGAATGCCGCTTTCCACCATGGTGGGAACCGCCGGAAGATGCGGGCTGCGGGTCGCGCTCGTCACCGCAAGCGCGCGCAAGCTGCCGGCCGCGATCAGCGGCAAGGCGGTCGCCGGGTTCTCGAACGTCAGCTGCACTTGGCCCGACACCACGTCCTCGGCGGAAACACCGCCGCCCTTGTTGGGGACGTGCACCAGATCGAGCCCTGCTTTGGCGTTGAACCATTCGGCGATCAGATGCGCCGGCGTACCGACCCCGGGAGAGGAATAGCTGAGCTTGCCCGGATTGGCTTTGGCATAGGCGATGAGGTCGGCAACCGACTTGACCGGCAGCGTCGGGTTGACCACCAGCACGTTCGAGGAGGTCGCGATCTGCGCAATCGGCGTGAACGCGCTTGCCGGATCATAGCCGAGCTTCTTATTGATCGCGGGTGCGATCACCAGGGTTGCGGTATTTCCCACCAGCAGCGTATAGCCATCGGGGTCGGCGGCGACGACCACCCGCGACCCGATGATGCCGCCGGCGCCAAGCCGGTTCTCGACGAACACGCTCTGTCCGAGAGCTGATTGCAATTTCTGACCGATGATGCGGGAAATAAGGTCGGTCGGTCCTCCGGGCGAGAATGGAACAATGATGCGGATTGGTCGTTCCGGATAGCTTTGCGCGCGCGCCGCCCCCGCGGCGAGCGCCAGCGCGACCATGATGCGCAGAAGCCTTCGGCTCATCATGCTTTGCCTTGCGCAAAGAAGCGCTTGGAATAACTGAATGCGTCGTAATCCTGCTCCAGCGCCCATTGCGCGATACGCTCGTGGCCGGGAAACCAGACATCGGAATGGCTCGCGAACATCTTCAACAATTTGTCGAATATCGCCGTCATCAGCGGTCGTCCGCCGAAATGGCTATGAAAGCCGATATGGATCATCCCCATCGGCTCGTGCGCCAGCAGATATTCGAACGTATCCTCGTACACCTGCAAGAAGCTGCGCGGCGTTCCGCGCAAGACGCGATTATCGACGAAATCGCTCCACGGAAAGGCGACGATGTCGCCGCTCTTGGTCTTCTGGCGGCGCGGCAGGCTGATGTCGAGCGCATCGGCGTACCAGCGCACCCCCTCCTGCACCAGCAAATCGAAAGTGTGCTCGGTCCAGCTATAGGCCGGCGTCGCCCAGCCGTGCACGCGCTGGCCCGAAGCCTGTTCGAGGAGGTCGACAGTCTTGCGGATCGCTGCCCGTTCTTCATCCGGCGTCATGTAGGCGAACAGCCCGTCCTGGGTGTAGCCGTGGCCCGCAATGGCGTGGCCGGAACGCGCTCCCTGCGCGATCACGTCCGGATAGAGCTCGGCGCATTTGCCGCTGCAGAGGATCGTCGACGGCACGCCATGGCGGTCGAGCGTGCGGATGATCCGCCACAGGCCCTCGTTGCCGCCATATTGCGCCCACTGGATCGCGCCGCGATCGACCGTGCCAGACTTGAGCGGCGAAGTGCGCGGAAAGTAGCTCGGCGATTTCCCCTCCGACCACGTCTCGAAAAGAATGCTGACCAGCACCGCGATGCGCTTGCCGCCCGGCCACGCGTTTGCATCCGTCATTTCGGCCCGTCCGCCTCTCTCTTTGTAGATGATGGCAAAAGCTGATGTGTCGCGGTTGCTGGTAGCATGGCGCCCCCCGCAGTGGGAACGCCCTTCCGGTTGCGGTGGCGCATGCGGCGTGTGCCCAAAGCGGTCATGTTCCCGCGACGCCCCTTCAAGGCTCGCGTCGGCTATACTGGTTATTTTCGAGCCCGCGTCGGGGTTCGTTGAGCCGCACCAAACCAAAGGAGCAAGCATGGCGTTCACGGTCACGAGCAACAGCTTCAAGGACGGCGACTATTTGCCCAAGGAATTCATCTTGTCGCAGGATTTCGGCTTCGGCTGCGCCGGCGGCAACAGGTCTCCGCACCTGAAATGGTCGGATGCGCCTCCCGGCACCAAGAGCTTTGCGGTCACCTGCTATGATCCCGATGCGCCGACCGGGTCGGGCTTCTGGCACTGGCTCGTCGTGAACATTCCCGCCAATGTGAGCGAGCTTGCCGAGGGCGCGGGCAGCGCCGGCGGCAAGCTGCCGGCGGGCGCGCTGCAGACTCGCACCGATTTCGGCGCGCCCGGTTACGGCGGCCCATGTCCGCCGGCGGGCGACCACCCGCATCGCTACCTGTTCACGGTCTTTGCGGTAAAAGCCGACGCCCTCGATGTGAAGCCCGATACGTCGGCAGCCGTAGTCGGCTTCAACCTGCACTTCAACACGCTGGCCAAAGCCGCGATCATGGGGCTGTTCAAGCGCTGACGCGTGCGTTTGATGATTGTTGGATCATGCGCCCCAACGGATCAGGTTGCGGCCCTCGTTGACCAGGAAGTTGGAAAACCGCTTGCCGCGGTTGCGCAGGAAACGCAGCGGCCCCGCGTCGACGAAGTAGGTGAGCAGGATGCTGTCGCGCGTTTCCACCTCGGGGCCGACCGGATCGGCCGAGTGCCAAGTGTCCCGGTCGACCACGAAGGCGTAACCGGTGTTGGGGGCAAAGCGCATCTGGGTTTCCTTCGGCAGGCTGCCGTCCAGCAGTCGCCTGTGGAAGATCGTTCCGATACCGACATTGGACTCATCGCGCGGAAGGTAGAGCTGGACCGTGATGCCTTTCCAGTGCGTGTCGGTATGTGGAAAGATCCGATAGCCGGTGATGTCGCGCGTGAGGATCGGGATCGGATAAAGACCTGTATCTTCGAATGCCTCGCCGAACCGCTTGATGAGCGCGGGCCTGAGGCGCGCCATGAAGGCACGCTTCACCTCCGCTGAACAGAGCGCGGCCCCCACGACGCTCCAGACCGCATGCTTCTCCGACGGTAGATGGCGGATGTATTCCGGAAACAGATCGATCTTCACCCGCGTCGGCGTGCCGTCGGCGCGCGCATCGCGGCTGCGGCCATGCATGGGCCGATAGTCCGCGGCTTTCGGCATGGTCCGCAGCATCGCCTCGTAGGTCTCCTCAGGGAAGATTTTGTCGAATTGCAGATGGAAGAATGGGGCGTCGAGCTGACGTGCGCCCGCGATCGATTGCGCCACCGCGTGCGACAACGATTCGATGGCATTCTTCCGGCTCAAAGCGGTCCGGCCGCCCGTCACATCCAACACTGCGGTGCGTCCCCGTATCGAATCCGCCGCTGCCCGGCCGCGGCGTGCGACCCTCAATCAGCGACCGTAGCCCATTTGCCGGCCGCCAGAAAGTCCAGAGGTCTCGCGCTCTAGGGCCCCTTTGCTTCCGAGTCGTGCAAAAGAGTGCCGCGATGTGTCACGAGCTTGGGGGGGCGGGCCCTAGCCAGGGCGGGCGGATTCTCCGTGGGGCGGCCGCGCGGGAACGGCGGCTGGCTCCAAAGATGCATCGGTGGGCATCCAACCGTGCACCGCCGCGCAGCGCGGGCACTGAGTGAACCTGCGTACTGGCGATAACTTATTGATATCGCCGGCCGAGGTGAGACGAATGCCGGTCGGGATCATCCTGCGCGTCTTCGGGCACATTATGAGGAGAGTGCGCCTCGCCGCTTGGTCACCCGCGGCTTGCGGGGCGGCGAGAAATTCCACACCGACCTCGTCGGCCGAGCGCCATACGATGCGCGACCATCGAGTGAGCCGGCTCGACAGCTTAATCCGGAATTGCTCCGGCAGATTGTCGGGATGGCGCACTTTGAGTCGGACCCCGCCCTGCGACAGGTCGGCCAAATCGCAAGCAAGAGTCGACCCGTCGACCATCTCGATCTCCGCTGAAAGATCAATATTGCTGCGTGGGTACTTTCTCTTGTCGGCCGTCATGAGCGAGTACCTTGCCGTGAAACATGATCGGATTGAGCGCGCCACGCGCCCACATCACAACCTTAAGGTCCTTCAAGTTAAATCTGCGTTCATTTCTTCTCGGGTATCAGCGCGTCCTCCCCGTCGAAACGGGTCAAAATGCTTGCATGTTGCATGACAGGCATGCCTTCGCGACGCGCAAGAAGTTGCCGCGTTGGTACGTGAGGGGCTTTCGAGCGGCAGAGTTGCCGCATCCGTAAATTTAATGTTTCGCCGGCGCTCCGAGCGCGTTTGCGTATGGTATTGTTTAATGTCGACTAGGCCAGCCGGGGGTCTCAACAGAGGAGTGCCTTGGCATGTGTGACTTCAGCTTGCAGTCCACTCAGTCGCGCCCAGCAAAAGTTGGCGACAAGCTCACGACGCATAACTTCGGGACCGGAACCCGCGGGTTCTCAGCGCCCGAAGACCCCAATGTTGCGGTTTGTCTTCTGCCCGGAACCGAACTTGCCTTTTCCAAGGAGGTCGTGGTTCCGACTGCGGGCTTGTTCTCGTCCGGCGAGCTCGCCATCGGCCAGACCGTGGCGATTTTCCGGCAGATCAACAAGGACCAGCCGCGTGCGCACCATGACGCGCTCGAGTTTCCCGACGGGCGCATCGTGCTCTTGACCATGCTGTGCGACGGCCAGGAAGCGACCGTGCTGCAGCTTCCGGCGCAACCCAACACGGAAGCTGAGGCGGAAGCGCAAAGACGCGTCGCCTATTCCGGCTGACGATCCGGTTCCGACGTTCGTCTCGCCTCCCGGCGGCGACGATACGGACGTCGGAGCCTCAATCGGTTGATGATGCGATTGCGGCGATCGCGTCGATTTTCTGATTTCCTGACGTTTGATTGCTGGATCGGGATTTTCCCAATCCTCCTATTTGAGGCGTGACCGGAGCTGCGGTCAGCGGCTGCCATGCGTCAGGTCTGATCCTCCGAGCTCCGGAACTGATCAAAGCCGCACTCAGAAACCGTATAGCGTCGGGTCCCCCGGCAATTTGCTCATGCGTCCTCGTCGGGAAGCCGCCGACCACCCTTCAGGATCATGGCCTCGAACGAGAAGGCGCCGAAATCCAGCACCGCTGCGGCCGCGATCATCTCCGCAAGCGCATTCCGCGCGCATTGATCGCCGCCCGGTGCAGGCGCGACATCTCGCCGGTGCGCGCGCCGCCGCTGCAGAAATTGATCGAGCAGCGAGGCAGGCGGGGATCGCCCGAAGATTCTGTTCATTCGGGCGACCGCAGTCGAAATGATTGATCGGTCGAGCGATGCGCACCGCTCGGGACCGCCCAGCCGCGCCGCCGATAGCTGCCGAGCAGTCCGCCGGCCACGAGTGCCTGCTCATCGACAAAGGCCGTGCTGTCCGCATCCGGGGCGACATAGAGGGCATCGGTCGGGCAATAGAGCTCACACATGAAGCAGGTCTGGCAATCCTGCTTGCGGGCGATGACCGGGATGGCGTCCTCGATCGCGTCAAAGACGTTCATCGGACAGATCTGGACGCATTTGTTGCAGGTGATGCAACGTTCCTCGCTGACAAGCTCGATCATGCGGCGATCTCCTGCGGCCCCCGCGCGGATGCGGGCTCTATCCGGATTTGGATATCGTCGAGGCCTGAGCTGACGAGATGATGCCGCTGGGCCGCATCCTGGCGCGGGTGATCCTCGCGCTTATGCATGCCGCGGGTCTCGGTGCGGGCGAGCGCCGACCGGTACATGAAGCGCGCCGTCGCGGTCATGGCGGCACTCTCGCGCGCCTTGACGACGCGCTCCGTTGCGGACGGACCGGCTGCGCGCAACGCCGCCCATAGCCAATCGAGGCGATTAAGCGAGCTGGTCAATCCCTCCGCGGTGCGGAAATAGTTGATTGTATAGGGGAGCACCTCGGCCTGAACCGCGCGGGTGATTTGCGCCGGATCGAATTCGGCTGCGCCGCTTCCGGCAAGCGCCACCCCGCCGGTGCTGCGAAGATTGCCCCGCGCGTGCGCGGATCCCGCCTGCCGCGCGTAATCGGCAGCAGCGGCCCCGGCCCAGAAGCCTGATGACATCGCCCAGGCGGCATTATGACTGCCGCCGCCGGTAAAGCCACCGCAGATGAGCTCACGGGTGGCGGCGTCGCCGGCCGCATAGAGACCGGCGACCGAGGTGGCGCAGGTCTCGTCCTTGAGACGCAGCCCACCGGTGCCGCGCACAGTGCCTTCGAGCCGCAGCGTCACCGGAAAGCGCTGGCGGAACGGATCGATGCCGGCGCGATCGAACGGAACGAAAAAGTTGGGCTGCGAAGCGCGCATGATGTCTTGGGTCGCTTCGTCGGCTTTGTCGAGCAGACAATAGACCGGCTCGGTCGCGAGTGTACGGGCGATCACCGATCGCCCGTGATGGGAGCCGGCGCCCGGAATCGGGGTTCCGTCCCGATAGGTGAACGTGGCCCAGCTGTAGAAGCGGGTCTTGGTGACCGATGCGAAGGCCGGGCAGATCGCATAGGCATTGGAAAACTCCATGCCCGTCAGTTCCGCGCCGACCTCCGCCGCCATCAGATAGCCGTCGCCGGTGAGCACGTTGCAGCCGAGCCCACCGCTCTGAAAGGCGCAGCCGCCGGTCGCGACCACGACAGCCTTTGCGTTCACGATCCAACCGTCGCCATGCTGACGACGGATGCCGCGCGCGCCGGCGACCGCGCCGGCTTCGTCGGTCAGCAATTCCAACGCCGGGCTATGATCCATAATGGCGACGCCGGACTTGCGCACGCGGCGGCGCATCAGACGCATGTAGTCGGGACCCCACAGATTGGTCCGCCGCTCGCCGCCGTCATCATCGTACGGATACGGATAACCCCACGCGGCGAGCAGGTTGACGGACTCGTAGGTGCGATCCAGAACCCGATGCATCCAGAGGCGGTCCTGCAGGTAACCGCCGAGCTTTTCACGGGTCTCGATCGCCGCCAGGCGCTTGGCCGGATCCGGCTGCACATACCAAACGCCGGTGCCTGCCGAGGCGGTCGCCCCGGAGGTGCCGCAGCAGCCCTTATCGACCAGGACGACCTTGGCGCCTTGTGCAGCGGCCGATACGGCGGCCCAGGCTCCGGCCGGCCCGCCCCCGATCACCAGCACATCGGTGTCGTGCCGAACGCCGTCGGCGCTCGAGCTCACAATTTCGCGCACTTGCGTCACGGACATCGCTTGTTCTCCTTCACCACATTATCGGGATGTGTGCGTCCGCTCTGCTGCGGTTCAGCTGCGGACAGCAATTCGAGGACGCGCTCCTTCAGCGCAACGAAAGCCGGGTCGGATCGCCGTCGCGGCTTTTCCAGGTCGACATCGATGGTCTTGCGGATGCGGCCGGGTCGCGGGTCGACAATGACGATCCGATCGGACAGGAACACGGCCTCTTCCACGTCGTGCGTCACCATCAGCATGGTGATGCGCTCGTGTTCCCAAATGCGGAGGATTTCGCTCTGCAGGCGGCTACGGGTGAGCGAATCAAGCGCCCCGAACGGCTCGTCGAGCAGCAGGACCTGCGGTCGCGGCGCCAGGGCGCGGGCGATCGCGGCGCGCTGCGACATGCCCCCCGACAACTGATGCGGTTTTGCGCGCTCGAAGCCGGCGAGCCCGACCAATGCGATAAGATTGCGGACGATCTCCTGCTTGTGTGCTTCCGCGTGAGGAAGGCGGCGCAAGCCAAGATGAATATTGCGCTCGACGGTGAGCCAGGGAAACAGGCGATGGTCCTGGAACACCATGCCGCGGTCGAGGCCCGGCGCTTGCACCCGGCGCGTTCCGACCGTGATGTCGCCGCGGTCGGGTGTTTCAAGCCCGGCAATCAAACGCAACAGCGTCGACTTTCCGCATCCGCTCGGGCCGACCAGCGACACGAAAGCGCCGCCCGGTATGGCGAGGCTGATGTCGCGCAGCGCCTCGATGCGACTGCCGTTGAGCGAAAAGGATTTCGACACGCCGGCGATATCGATCCCGGCTGGCGGCACACTCGCTGTCTGGTTTGCTAACGAGACTGCAGGCGCCATGCCAATACCTTTCTGGACGCGAGCACCACCGCGCGGTCCAGCGCAAAGCCGGTCAGAGCGAGCGACAGGATGCCGACGATGACGAGATCCATCCGCGCGTTCTCGCGCGCCCCGGACAGGAATGCGCCGATGCCGTCGGCGGACGCGTACATGTACCCGGTGCCGATGAGATATTCGGCGCCGATTGTGCCGATCCAGGCGACCGCGAATGCGAGCTCGAGACCGGCGATGATGGTGGGTGTTGCAGCCGGGAAAATGATGCAGGCGATCTCGCTCGCACGGTTGAAGCCGAAGAGCCGACCAACTTCTGTGAAGGCGAGCGGCACCTGGCGGCATCCGGCCTCGACATTGAGAAATACCGGGAAGAAGGCGCTCAAGGCGATGAGCGCGAGCTTCATGGCTTCGCCATTGCCCAGCCACGCGCTGAGGAGCGGAATCCAGGCGAACAGCGCGACCTGCCGCGCACCATGCAGAACAGGAGAGGCGAAGCGGGAGCCCAGCGCCGATACGCCGAGCAAGAGCCCGATGGCGAATCCGCAGAGCGCACCGATGCTCCAGCCGAAGAGGGCGCGCGCGATGGTGGCGCCGATTGCGGCGGGCAATTCGCCGCTCGCAATCGTCTCGAGCCCTGCGCGCGCCACCGCATCAACGGGGACGAAGAGCGCCGGATTTCCAATTCCCGCTGCGCCCGCGAGGGCCCAGGCGGTGAGGAGTGCTGCGGGCAGCAGAAGCCCGCGCCAGCCTTCCGCTATGCCGAAGCGGGCGGTCACGCGTCGGCGCTCCGGCGCGACCATGCGGCCAAATGGTGCTGGATCGCGAGCGCTGCGCGGTCGAGAACCCACCCGGTAATGCCGATGACCACGATCGTCACCAGCACAATATCGAGCTGGAAGGCCTTGCGGCCCCAGGTCATCAGGTAGCCGATGCCGGCCGCCGATGCGATCATCTCCACCAGCACCAGCACTTGCCATCCCTTGCTCAGGGCCAGACGGAAGCCGTTGAGGACGGAGGGGACAATGGCGGGCAGGATCACGAAGCGTGCGGCGTCGAATGAGCCGAGCTCCAGCACCCGCGCGACCTCGAAGTGCTTGCGCGGAATGTTGCGCACGCCCTCGCAGCTCGCGACCATCATCGGCAGGAAGCAGGCTTTGGCGATCAGCACGACCTTCAGCGCCTCGCCGATGCCGAATATCAGCATGAAGAACGGCAGCCAGCCGAGCGACGGCACGAGCCAGATCGCGCGCACCGTAGGCCCGAGATAGGCTTCGATCGTCCGCGACAGCCCCATGGCGAGGCCGACGGCCAGGCCGGCAACGCTGCCAAGCGCGAGCCCGGCCGCGACCCGCGTGAGGCTGACGGCGAGCTCCGACTGCAGCTGGCCACTGCCGACAAGCTCGATCGCGCTCGCCCAAACCCGCGAAGGCGCTGGCAATATCTGCGGGGCAACGAGCTCGTAATGGGCTACCAGCGACCAGGTCGCGAGGAGGCCGAGCGGCAGGAGCGAGCCGATCGCGGCGGGGCGCGCCAAGCGCCCTGCGGCCCTGAGCGCGCGCGGAGGCACGACCGGCGGCAGGCGCACAAGTGGCGCGAGCGCATCATTCCGCAGCCGGGCGGACTGAGCGGATGGCATGATGCTCATGGCGGGAACGTCCTGAGATATGAGTGCTGCGGCTTGAAGGACAGGCGGCCAAATCTCAGCCCTGCGGCGCGCCATTGGCGTCGTGCGGCTTCCACACGCCGCGAAAGCCGAGCGCATCGAGCGCGGTGTAGAGCGGAGCGCGATCAATCCAGGCGTTGATGTCGAATCCCTGCCTGATCAGCTTGTTGTCGAGCGCGAATTTCACGCCGCGTTTCACATTGCTGACGAAGAAGGCATCGAGCAGCGGATTGGAACGGTCGTTCAGCACTTCGCCATCATAATCGGCGGCGATTGCGGCACGCGTCGTGCCGGATCGCGCCCAGATGTCGTAGAGCTCGCTGCGATTCTCCTCTTGTGAGGCGAAATAGGCGGCACGGACATAATCATTGAGAACGCGCTGAGTGGTCTGCGGGTATTTCCTGACAAAGTCCTCAGCCACCAGGAAAGCGCCGAAATTGCTCGCCGGGTCGAGCTTGCCTTTGCTGGAGAACACGACCTTGCTGAAGCCGCGCTCCACCACGGTGAGCACGCTTGATGTGCCGACCACTGCGTCGATATCGCCGGATTGCAGCGCGGAAATCTGGTCGGCGGTGATGAGATCAAATATTTGGACGTCCTTTTCGCTCAGGCCCTGGCGCTGCAGGAGCGAGCCGAGCGCGAGCTCGAGAATGGTGCCGCGCTGAACCGAGATCCGCCTGCCCTTGAGATCGGCAATCGATTCGATCCCCGAGCCATTGCGCGCGACCAGATAAATCGGTGAGGTGCCGTAGGTCGCCAGCACCTTGGTGCGCAGGCCGGCGCCATGCCCGACGATGTTGGGCAATCCCCCATAGCTCGCGAAATCGAGCTGTCCATTGGCGAAGGCTTCGTTGATGGCCGGCCCGGTGCCACGCGGATATTGCCATTCGATCGTGCCCCCCTGCGGCTTGAACTCCTGCTCGAGATAAGCCTTGACCCGGAGCACGCCGAGCGTGCCGGTGCCGAACGGCGTGCCCTGGGCGTTGCCGGGACCGGCGAGGCGAATGGTCTTGGGCGGAGCTTCCTGCGCGCCCAGCGGTGAAAGCGCGCAGGAGGCCATGGCGGCCATGGCGGCGAGCAGGCGAAGAGCGAAAGCGCGTGCAGTCATCATGTTTCTCCGTTGAGCTCCTGAGGCCATGATGGCGATCTAATCTATTTTGTCTATCATTATTATATAATATTTGAGAGAAGATCGTTCTCCAGATCGCGAATATCCCTTTGCGCCTGCCGGTCGGATAATGTCGAGGTGGCGATGTACCGCTTGGCCTGGAATCTTTGTCTTCCGGTGACGGCGTCCGTAGTGCGTGCCGGCGGCGATGAAGGAAGATTGGATCCTTGAGCGGCCAGCTCGCGCCGATGCGCCCGCTGCCGGCCAATCAGCTGCGCACCGGATTCGCGAGGCCGGCCGGGTCAGCTTGCCGCGAAGATGCGGTACTGACGCGGCGTCAAGCCGACGAGCCGGCCCGGCTCGAGGCTCTCGATGCGGGCTGCGTCGACCTCGATCATTCTTTCGCTGCGGGCGAGCGCGATCTCGACCCGACGCCGTGCGCCGATGCCGTGCACGCGGCGAATGGTTCCGCTGAAGCATCCTTCGCCGGCCGGAACAATCTGCATTTCATACGGACGCACATACAGGCGCGCTGATCCATTCGTGAGGCCGTGTGGGTCGAGCGCGAGCGCCTCGCCTTCGAAGCAGATCCTGCTGTCTTCGACCGTTACCGGCACGATAACCGACTCGCCGATGAATTCGTGGACGAATGGCGAGCCTGGCCTCTCGTAGACTTCCTGCGCGGAACCGGTTTGCTCGATGCGGCCGCGATCCATGACAACGACGCGATCTGCGACCTCCAGCGCCTCTTCCTGGTCGTGGGTGACGAAGACGGAAGTCACGTGGATCTCACTGTGCAGGGTGCGCAGCCAACGCCGCAGCTCCTTGCGCACTTTGGCGTCGAGGGCGCCGAACGGCTCGTCGAGGAGAAGCACCCGCGGCTCGATCGCCAATGCCCGTGCGAGCGCAACACGTTGGCGCTGGCCCCCCGAGAGCTGGTTTGGATAGCGATCCGCCAGCCAATCGAGCTGGACAAGATCGAGCAGTCTTTTTACCCGGGCGCAGATTTCGGGCTCGCTCAGCCGCCGCCGGCGGGGCCGCGCGCGCAGCCCGAATGCGACATTCTCGAAAACATTCATGTGGCGGAACAGGGCGTAGTGCTGAAACACGAAGCCGACATTGCGCTCGCGGACGCTGCGGGAAAGCGCATTGACGCCATCGAACTGCACCTCGCCCTGGTCGGGCCAGTCGAGCCCGGCGAGGATGCGCAGGAGCGTGGTCTTGCCCGATCCGGAAGGACCGAGCAACGCCAACAGCTCGCCCGATCGGATGTCGAGATTGACCCGATCGAGTGCCGCGAATTCGCCGAAGCGCTTGCTGACGTCGAGCACTGCGATCTTCATTTGTGTCATTCTCCCCTGATGCGCGTCTCGAGTAGCGCCTTGGCGACCAGCGTAACAAGGGCGAGAAGCGCCAGAAGCGAGGCCACCGCAAACGCGGCTGCGGCCTGATAGCCGTCGTAAAGAGCTTCGATGTGCAGGGGCATGGTGTTGGTCTCGCCGCGGATGTGGCCGGAGACGACGGACACGGCCCCGAACTCTCCCATCGCCCGCGCATTGCAGAGCAGCACGCCGTAGAGCAGCGCCCATCTCACGTTGGGCAGGGTCACGCACCAAAAAGTGCGCAACCCGGAGGCTCCGAGCGAAAGCGCGGCTTCCTCTTCTGTCGTGCCCTGCTCCTGCATCAACGGAACGAGCTCGCGCACCACGAACGGAAATGTCACGAACACGGTCGCGAGCACGATGCCCGGCAGGGCAAATATGATCCTGATGTCGTGGGCGGCGAGCCAAGGCCCGAACAGGCCCTGCAGTCCGAACAGCAGGACAAACAAGAGCCCGGCGATCACCGGCGATACCGAGAACGGCAGGTCGATCAGCGTGATCAGAAGGCTCTTGCCGGGAAAATCGAATTTGCTGATCGCCCAAGCCGCGATCACTCCGAACGAGAGGTTGAGTGCCACCGAGATCGCCGCGGTCAGCAGCGTGAGATAGATCGCGTGCAGCGAATCGGGGTCGGCGAGCGCCGCCAGATAGGCGGCGATGCCTTTGGACAGCGCCTCGGCGAACACAGTGATCAGCGGCAGCACGATGAGCAGAGCGAGGAATGCGACCACGATGCTGATGATGCTCCACCGCACCCAGGCCGGATCGGTGCGCGCATCGGCGCCGCGAAGTGGGCGTCGCGCCATGGCCGGGTGCGCGACAGGCTGCGGCTCGAGCTTGCGGACCGCGCCTGCGACGTCGCTTATGGAGACGGCGCGCATTGGTTATCCGCCGGCTCGCGCTTGCGACCATCGCTGCAATGCATTGATGCCGATCAGCAGCAGGAATGAGGCGGTCAACATGACGGTGGCGATCGCGGTGGCATCCGCATAACGAAATTCCTGCAGCCGGATGACGATGAGGAGCGGCGCGATCTCCGAGACATTGGGCAGATTTCCGGCGATGAAGATGACCGAGCCGTATTCGCCGACCGCGCGCGCGAAGGCGAGAGCAAAGCCGGTCAGGAGCGCCGGCAAGATGGTCGGCAAGACCACCCGACGGACGGTGGTCCAACGGGATGCGCCGAGCGACGCTGCGGCTTCCTCGAGCTCTCCTTCGATATCTTCCAGAACGGGCTGCACGGTGCGCACGACGAATGGCAGCCCGATGAACACCAGCGCGACGAATATGCCGAGGGGCGTGAACGCGACCGTTACGCCGAGCGGCGCCAGCAAGCCGCCGATCCATCCGGATTCGGCATAGAGCGAGGTCAGCGCGATGCCGGCGACGGCCGTCGGCAGCGCAAACGGGATGTCGACGATGGCGTCGAGAACGCGGCGGCCGGGAAATCGATAGCGCACAAGTGCCCATGCGGCCAATCCGCCGAAGACAAGATTGAGCAAGGCGGCGAGCAGCGAAAGCCCGAACGAAAGCTCGAAGGCATGCAGCGTGCGGCCGCTGCTGATGATTGCGATGAAGTGGTCGAGCGGCAGCCCGGCGGTTCTTAGGAAGAGTGCTCCCAACGGCGCCAACACGATCAAAGAAAGCCAAAGGAGCGTCAGGCCCAGAGTGAGCCCGAAGCCGGGGATGACGCTTCTCCGCCCCCGCATGGCTGCGATCGCCGCCTGGCCTCACTGCCCGTAGATGGCGTCGAACTCGCCGCCGTCGTCGAAGTGCGTCTTCTGCGCTGCGCGCCAGCCGCCGAAGTCGGCGATCGTGAGCAGCTGAAGCTGCGGGAATGCGGCGGCATATTTGGCGGCCACTTGCGGATCGCGCGGTCGGTAGAAGTCGCGGGCCGCGATCTCTTGTCCGGCCGGCGAGTAGACGAAGCTCAGGAACGCTTCCGCGGCCGAGCGCGTGCCCCGCTTGTCGACCACCTTGTCGACCACCGCGACGGGCGGCTCCGCCAGGATCGATAGGCTTGGCACGACGATCTCGTATTTGTCCTTGCCGAGCTCATTGATCGCCAGGAAGGCTTCGTTCTCCCAGGCGAGCAGCACGTCGCCGACATTACGTTCGACGAAGTTCATGGTCGCACCGCGCGCGCCGGAATCGAGCACCGGAACGTTGCCGTACAGCGCTTTGACGAAGGCGCGGGCCTTGTCGCTGCTGCCGTACTTGCGCAGCGCATAGCCCCAGGCGGCGAGGTAGTTCCAGCGCGCTCCCCCGGAGGTCTTCGGGTTGGGCGTGATGATCTTCACGCCCGGCTTCACCAGGTCGTCCCAGTCCTTGATGCCCTTTGGATTGCCCTTGCGGACCAAAAACACGATAGTCGACGTATAAGGTGAGGAATTTTGTGGCAGGCGCCTTTGCCAGTCCGGCGCAATGAGCCCGCGATCCGCGATAGCGTCGATATCATAGGCGAGCGCCAGGGTGACCACGTCGGCCTGCAGGCCGTCGATGACTGCGCGCGCCTGCGCGCCCGAGCCGCCGTTCGAGGTTCTCACCTCGATCGTCTTGCCGTTTTCGGCATTGAATTTCTGCGAAAAAGCCTTGCTGATATGCGCATAAAGCTCCCGGGTCGGGTCGTAGGACACGTTGAGAAGCGTCAGATCGGCGGCCGCCGCCGAGCCGGTGACGACCAGGCACGCGACCATACCTGCAAGCATGCGCAACATCTATCTCTCCCCGCGTCGATACAACTATCGTGATCGCCGAAATAATACCTATTGTTTATAGACTAACATGTAAAACATGGCGCGTCCATGCTGTGTTTCGACTGCACGTGCGCAGGCGGGCAACAGCGGGCAACTTGCCTGCCTTGGAAGCGACGTAAGCGGGATGCAGCGAGCATGTTCTTCCATAAACTCGGTAGGATTCCTGAAAATATGCTAGAAGCGGTCGTGTCCAGGCCGCTGGTGCCTCCTTCTCAACCCCGCAATCGATGATAGGCTAAATGCTTACTGCTAAAGGAAAATACGGCCTCAAGGCACTGGTGCTCCTGGCTTCTTTGCCGCCCGGGGAAACGACTCAGGCAACCGATATCGCAACCGCGACCCATATCCCCAAGAAGTTCCTCGATGCGATCCTGGGCGAGCTTCGCAACGCCGGGATCGTGTACAGCAAGAAAGGCCCGGGGGGAGGGTACATGCTGGCGCGCGCTCCCGAAGAGGTCCAGGTCGGTCACGTCATCCGCACGCTCGACGGGCCGCTTGCGCCGATCGCCTGCGCCAGTCGAACGGCATTTCGCCCTTGCGCGGATTGCAAGGATATCCGGACCTGCGCGGTGCGCCTGGCAATGACGCGGGTCCGTGACGCCATGTCCGAGATACTGGATCGCATGACGGTTGCCGACATGCTGCAGGACAGTCGCCCGCTCCCGGGTCAGGCGCGCGTGCGGCGACCGAAGAGGATCGCGTCGCGCCTTGTGTCCACGGTGGCTCGTTCCTGACCCGGTCCAGTCGTGCCATCGTCAATGGCTCCGATATTCGCTATTGGCGAGAATTCGGCTGGGCTCTTTCTTTCGGCATTCCCGCACCAACTCGTCCAGGATTTTCTCGCCTGCCGGCCATGGGCCGAAACCGGCCGCGACGTTGATGTGACGGCAGGGACCGGCGCTGACGAATCGTGCGCCCCATCTGTTTGCGAAAAAGCGGGCGCGTTCGCTGGCGACATAGGGATCATTGGTGCTTGCGACGACCACGGCGGCGAACGGTAGGCGCGCCAGCGGTACCGGCGCGAATTCGCGCAGTTGCGCGGCCACGCCATGCTCCGCATCGACATCCGCCGGCGCGACCAGCATGGCACCGGCGATCGGCAGCTCCGGCTCTCGCTCGGCCAAGTGGGCAATGAGCGGGCAGCCGAGGCTGTGTCCGATCAAGATGGCGCCGGGGGCGTCATGAACCGCGAGCGAGAGCTGCTCGATCCACGCACCTCGATCGGGACTGTCCCAATCGGGCTGCTCAACGCGCATCATGCCCGGATAGGAGAGTTCCCAAAGCGACTGCCAGTGTTCGGGCCCGGATCCTCCCAGCCCGGGAACGATCAGGAATTGCATGCGGTGCTCCCTGGTAAATCCGAAAATGCCGGGGTTTCGCAAGGTCGACAGGGCCGGTGGCGACGCATCTCGGTGACGACGACTCGGGCCCCATCAAGCCTGGTTCAGCGCAGGGACGGGGCTCTCCCGTCCCGGCCGCGGAATCTCGCGGAACGCAAGTCAGCTTCGCCCCCCAGATGACGCGTCGAGCTCCCGGCGAGATATCCAAGCTGAAGAGAACCTACCGCAGCCGACACGCCGAAAATGAGAAGCCATCCGCCCAAATGCAGCGCGAAGCCTGCGCCGGCGGCAAAAATCAGTTGCAGGAAGCTGGCCGGCAGCACGATCAATACCGGGAAGCGTTGGCCGAGTGCGATACCCAGCAGGAAAGCCGCCGTTGCGACAAGCATCATGGCCCTGACCTCCTCCTCGCGTCGGACTCGCAGCGTCGATGCATTGGCATCAAATGCACTTTTAATGACATTGTCTATAATAAATATAGACAATATGAGGGAAATTTATTCTCCCGGTCTACTGGCGCCCTGGATGTGCATCATGCGCGGTATGCGCGGTGCGCTCAGGCGTGGGACATGCGGCGGCCGCTCAGCTGATGGCTGCGCCGAGATCTATTCTGCCGCATCAGCCTGCTTTATAGCGGCTCGTTTGCGCACCGCCGCGGCTTCATGTCATCGAGCAAGGCGGAGGAATGCCGGCCGTTGAACGTCCGTCGTGGACGCAGCCGGAGCCAGCGACCGAGCATGGCAGTCGACAACTTCGCCATCCCAATGGTGCCCGTCAAGAACCACATGACGATCCTCGTCATCTCGAGGCCTCCGATTTTATGCCGTGATCACGTCTGACAAGATCCCTTCTTCGCTTTCCCTCAAATCCGAAACCAGGCTTTGGTTGCATTTGTATATGGAAATTATCAACTAATGGCGGTAATCGGTGCTTCACGGTACGCGCGGCTCGGCAGGCGGCGCCTGTCACGTTTCGGCGCTGCTCGTCATCCTCCTGGTCGTCAATCATCGCTTTCCCGCCGCGCTTTAAAGCCTGTCACCGCCCAGCCTGTCCTCGACGGGTCGCTGCATGTCTGCCTCCCTTGCCGGATGGATGTCGCCGCACTAGCATTTTGCGGCTGCAGACAGGCGACGCAAACCGCGCGGTCTTTGACGCGCAAGGGAGGCACCATGACAACAACAAGAATGACAACAACAAGAATGACAACAATAAGAATGACGATGAAGATCGCGCTCGCGAGCGCGCTGCTGACCGCTACGGCTTTGACGTCCGCGAGCGCAGCCGACATGACCTACGAGCGCGCGGTCAATGCCGCCAAGGAGCCGCAGAACTGGCTCCTGCACCACGGCAACTATCAAGGATATCGCTTCTCCGCGCTCAAGGAGATCAACGCCGACACCGTCAAGGACCTCAAGCTCGCCTACACGGTCGCGCTGGGCGGTTTCGAGGGCGGCGGCGCGCGCTACAAGTTCGGCAACCTCGAAGCGACTCCGCTCGTCGAGGATGGCATCATGTACGTGCCGGACGGCTGGGGCGACGTGTACGCGATCGACGTGTCGAACGGGAAGAAGGGCACCTTCCGCTGGAAGTTCGATCCTGGCGTCGATAAGGCCTGGGCCGGCGATGTCGCCTGTTGCGGCATCAACAACCGCGGTGTGGCGCTGTGGAAGGACAAGGTCATTTCGGTCTCGCTCGACGGGCGGTTGTTTGCGCTCAACAAGGCGACGGGTGAGAAGGTATGGGAGCGCAAGATCGCGGATCCGGCGCTGGGCGAGACCATCACGATGGCTCCGCTGGTGGTTCGCGATCTGGCGATCGTCGGCCCGGCCGGCGGCGAGTACGGCATCCGCGGCTTCGTCGACGCAACCGACCTCAACACCGGAAAGCAGGCCTGGCGGACCTACACGATCCCGGCTGCAGGCGAGCCCGGCAGCGAGACTTGGAAGGGCACGGAGAAGCATTGGCAGCATGGCGGCGGCTCCCTGTGGGAGACCGCGACCTACGATCCGGAAACCGATACGATCTATCAGGGCACCGGCAATGCGGGTCCGGATTTCGATCCGGAATATCGCCCTGGCGACAACAAATGGGCGGCGAGCGTGCTCGCCCTCAACCCGGCGACCGGACAGATCAAGTGGGGCTTTCAGTATACGCCCAATGATCCCTACGACTTCGATGAAATTTCCGAGCATCCGATCATCGACGCCAAGGTCAACGGCGAGGATCGCAAGCTCGTGGTGCATGCGGCGCGCAACGGCTTCTTCTATGTCCTTGATCGCACCAACGGCTCCTTCGTGGCGGGTCGGCAATTCGTCGACCAGCTGAATTGGACGCCGGGCCTCGATCCGAAGACCGGCAAGCCGCTCAACTACGATCCCAATGCGGACGTGCAGAGCTATACGCCCGGCAGCCACGGATCGCGCGCACATCCGGCCAGCGAAAAGTTGTGTCCGGGCACCTCCGGCGGCAAGAACTGGGAGCCCTCAGCCTACAATCCGGCGCTCGGCTTGCTCTATATCCCGGGCATCGAAGGCTGCGGCTCGGTGGAGACCCTCGAGCAGAAGGATCGCGACGACCAGGGCGGCCCGATCAAGGCGCGCGAGCGCTTCACCGGCGGCCCATTCAAGGGGCCGATGGGCGAGTTCTATGGGGCGCTCAAGGCGGTCGATCCGACGACCGGCGAGATCAAGGCGCGTCTGAAGCTCGATTATGCGAACTACGCAGGTGCGCTGGCAACCGCCGGCAATCTCGTCTTCCTCGGCCATGCCGACGGCACGTTTGCGGCCTATGACGGCAAAACGCTCCAGGAACTGTGGAGCTTCAATGCCGGCACCGGCATCAATGCGCCGCCCATCAGCTTTGCGGTGAATGGAAAGCAATACATCGCGGTGCTGGTCGGCTCGCGCCAGCAGCCCAACATCATCTCCAGGGCGCCGGAGCTCAAGTACACGTCCTCGGCGTCGATGCTGTACGTGTTCGGGCTGTGAGCCTCAGCAAGAATTGAGGTCGTAGGGGCGGCCCTCGCGGCCGCCAACGTGTTGGCCCGGGCGTCCACAAGGGGCGCTCCTACAAGCGACACCAGCGCGGGGTTCTCATCCCGCGAGCACATGATCGAGCTGCGCGTCCGTGATGTCGACGTGGTAGAATTGTTTGTAGAACGCGCGCGTCAGCGGCCGCAGGTCTTCCGGGAACTGCGTCGGATAGAGAATCTTCGCGAGCCACCACAATCCGATCAGCCGATTGACTGATGGCGGGAAGTCGACCCAGCCGAACGGCAGGCTCGGCGCAAGATGGACGCGGTGCGCCTGCACCGCCGCGATCGGCACCCAGGCCGGATCGTTGTAGACGCTTGCAGCGAATTCCCGGTCGATGGTGACGATGACTTCAGGATTCCAGGCCAGCACCTGCTCGAGCGAAACGGGGCTGAGGCCGCCCTTGGTGTCGCCGGCGACATTGCGCGCCAGCATCTCGATCGTCTCGAGGTTGATCGAGCCGCCGAGCCCGGTCTCGAGCCCACGCGGCCCGCGCGCGAAATAAATGCGCGGGCGCTGTTCTTTGGGAATGCCGGCGATCCGCCCGGTGATGGTCGCCACGGTATCTTCCGCATAATGGGCGAGCCGCTCGGCGTCGTCGCGCCGGTCGATCAGTGCGCCGAGCGTGCGGTAGGCGGCCGGCGTGCCAGCGAAGCTGCCGTCGAGCAATGCGTAGGGAATTCCGGTCTGCTCTTGCACGCGATCGGCGAGCGAGACGTAGGTGTCGCTGATGGTGCCCATGTCGAGAATGAGGTCCGGCTTGACCGAGAGCACGGCTTCGAGATTGGCCGTGTTGCCGCGGCCGGTGAGGCGGCCGACGGTCGGACGGCCGCCGACGTCCGGCAGCAGGAATTCGCGTTCGGCTGCGCTGTTGGGGCGCGTCCAGCCGATCAGCGTCTCGGGCGCGAGCGTGTAGATCATGAGCGAGGCCGGCGGACCCGCCGGAAAGATGCGCGTTACATGCGCCGGCACCGGCACGGAGCGTCCGGCACCGTCGGTGACGGTCGCCGCGGGCGCGAGGCGCGGCGTCAGCATCGCGGCGCCGAGCCCGGCCATGAGCGCGCGCCGATCGAGCATGCTCCCGCTGCCAAACTTCATGAGGCGCTCCTTGAAAAGCGTGAATGACGTATCCGGCCGAATATAGCGCTGACGCTTGGTTTGGGAAATGCCCGGCGCATGATCTGCCGCGCGGTCACACCAGCCGTATACCAACTCGCATCAGATGAAAGGGACAGATACATTCCCGCGCCATGAACGATTTCTCCTCCGCATTCGTGGTTGCCCTCGAGCTGATCGGCCGGTTTGATGCGGAGCTGCGCGCCATTGTTGTCTTGTCCCTGCAAGTGAGCCTAGCGGGCAGCGCCTGCGCGTTTGCGATCGGCGCGCCGCTCGGAACGGCGCTCGCCATGTACCGATTTCCCGGCCGGGGCCTGTTGGTGGTGATCGCCAACACGCTGCTCGGCCTGCCGCCGGTCGTCGTCGGGCTTGCGGCTTATGTGCTGCTTTCGCGCTCGGGGCCGCTTGGGGCGCTCGGCTTGCTGTTTACGCCGACCGCCATGGTGATCGCGCAGGCCGCGCTTGGGACACCGATCGTAATTGCGCTGGTGCATCGCGCCGCCGTTGGGCTGTGGCAGGCCTATGGGGACAGTCTCCTGATCAGCGGCGCGTCGCGTCTGCGGTCGATGCGGCCGCTGATGCGCATGGGGCGGGAGGGATTGCTGACCGCATTCCTTGCCGCCTTCGGCCGTGCCATCGCGGAGGTCGGTGCCATCATCATCGTCGGCGGCAACATCCGCGGCTATACGCGCACCATGACGACGGCGATCGCGCTCGAGACCAGCCGCGGCGATCTGAGCCTCGCGCTCGCGCTCGGACTGATACTGCTTGCCCTTTCGATGGCAGTCGCCGCCACCACCTTGTACGTCGGACGTGGTCTCGCCGCGCGTTACTGAGCGCTGGAGCGCGGAGGAAAGAACAGCTGCTCGCCGCCGATGCGATATGACGTGATGGCATCGAGCCCCGCCTTCGAGGTCAGCCATGCGTGCCACATGCGGGCATCGGCTGCCTTGACGCGCGGCCAGCGGACCGGATTGACCAGAATGCTGCCATAAGGGTTGAACAGCGCCGGGTCGCCTTCGGTGAGAATTTCGAGGTTCTGGCGGTTCTTGAAATTGGCCCAGGTGGCGCGATCGGTCAAAGTATAAGCATCCATCCCGGCCGCAATGTTCAGCGTCGGCCCCATGCCCTGGCCGAGGTCGCGATACCAGCCGCCCGCCTTGTCGGGTGCGGTATTCGCCGACTTCCACAGCCGCAGCTCCATGCGGTTGGTGCCGCTGTCGTCGCCGCGGCTCGCAAATGCGGCGCGCGCCGAAGCGATCCGGGTGAATGCCTGGCGGGCATCTTTCAAGCCGCGAATGCCGGCCGGATCGGACTTCGGTCCGACAATGACGAAATCGTTGTACATCACGTCACGGCGATCGATTCCGTATCCGTCGGCGACGAATTTGTCCTCGCCGGGACGGTCGTGCACCAAGAGCGCGTCAGCGTCGCCGCGCTCGCCGATTGCCAGCGCCTGCCCGGTACCGACCGCGACCACGTGCACTGCAATGCCGCTGGCTGCGCGAAAGATCGGCAGGATATGACCGAACAGGCCGGAATCCTGGGTCGAGGTCGTCGAGCTGAGCGTGATGAAGCGGTCTTGCGCGTGCGCGTCGCTGAGGAAGAGCAGCGACAGGATGATCGCCATTATCCTGATCATGTGATCGGCTCTGCTGATCACCTTGCCGCGCAGCTGCGCACGCAGCCGGTTCGGGGCCCGCGCCACCCGATAGGGGGCGCGCGGCCACAGGTCAAGTTGGCCGAACGCAGCAGCCGCGTTCTTATTTGCCGATCATCACGTCCGAGGCCTTGATGACCGCCCAGGCCTCGTCGCCCGCCTTGAGGCCAAGCTCGGCGGCCGCCTCGTTGGTGATCGAGGCGGTGATGACCACGCCGCCCCCGATATCGACACGCACATGCGAGGTCGTGGCGCCCTTGGTCACCTCGACGATCTTGCCTTTGAGCTGATTGCGTGCGCTGAGCTTCATGTCGGGAACCTCTTTACAAGCGGAAATATTCAACAGAATATAACGATATCCGAATGTAGGGAAGGCTCGGTAAAATGTTCCCACGCACGCGCGCATCCGCTCGAAGCACCGCGTTGCAGGGTTTCACGGCAGCGCTCCTGACGATGGCTCTTGCGATCGTGGCTTGGGCCCTGCCGGCGCATGCGCAAGAGCGCAATCTCCTGGTGTTCGGCGCCGCGAGCCTCAAGAATGCGCTGGATGATGCCGATGCGCTCTACCAGCGAGAGACTGGGCACAAGGTCGTGGTGTCCTACGGGGCGTCCTCGACCCTTGCCAAGCAGATCGAGAACGGCGCGCCGGCCGACGTCTTCATCTCCGCCGACATGGATTGGATGGACTATGTGGCGCAGCGCAAGCTGATCAAGCCTGATACGCGCTCCAATCTGCTCGGCAACAAGCTGGTCCTGGTGGCGCCCGCCGACAGCCGCATCAGCCTTTCCATCGGTCCTAATTTTCCGCTGGCGCAGGCGCTCGGCAATGGTCGCCTGGCGATGGCGGATCCGGCCTCGGTACCGGCCGGGAAGTACGGCAAGGCCGCGCTTGAAGCGCTCGGCGTATGGTCTTCCGTCGAGAACAAGGTCGCGCCCGCGCAGGATGTGCGCGCCACGCTGCTCCTGGTGTCACGCGGCGAGGCGCCGCTCGGCATCGTCTATCAGACCGATGCGGCCGCCGACAAAGGTGTCAAGGTGGTGGCTGCTTTCCCGGAATCCACCCACCCGCCGATCATCTATCCCGTGGCGGTGACGTCGTCTTCCACCAATCCGGATGCGGCCGCCTATGTGGCTTTCTTGAAGTCGCCGGCCGCGAAACCGGCGTTCCAGAAACAAGGCTTCGACGTGCTGCAATAGACGCCGGCCTGTGTCGGCGGCGCGCATCAAGCCGCCTGCGTTATATACAAGGATACATATCGAAGCCTTGCCGACCAGGTGTTGCGAGAGTGCCGGATCGGGAACCCAGCCATGCCGCAGGATACTTTAGAGTTTCCGGTCATTGAGGGTGTCGAGGGGGGTCTCAGCGGCGACGGGGAGCTGGTGCTGCTCAAGCTCTCGACGGTCGAGGACGAGAGCATTCACTTCTGCCTCCGGTCGGCTGACATCGAAGCGTTCGTGACTTATCTCCTCTGCATGGCGGCAAGCCGCAGGGGCGCGCCGCCGTGTACCGAGCGGGTGCGCTACCAGCCGATCCCGGCTTCTTGCATTTCAGCCGGCGAACTCGCTGACGGCATGGGGTGCCTCGGTGTGACGGTCGGCGCGACGGAGCTCATGTTCCAGCTGCCCATTTCCGCAGTATCAAAGGTCGCGGAGACACTGATGCTGGTTGGGGCAACGGCCGCCAATCGCGCCGCGAGCTGACAAGATTTCGTGTGAGTGCCATTGCCGGGCTGGCGGCACCGCACAACGACCCTCTCCGACCGATTTTCGTTCGAGACCCGGGATTGCGGGCGGACCTTGTCGCAAGCCGTCAGGGAGGGACCCGGCTTGGCCTGGTCCCGCTTGCTGCACGAAGACGTGAACGAAGGTTGTGAGCGGGGCCGGCTGTGCTAGATTCGTAAGCATCATCAGCTAAGCGAGTGCCCTGACGATGATCACCCTTATGGTCAACGGGACGCCCTACGAGGTCGACCTCGAGCCCGATACGCCCCTTCTGTGGGCCTTGCGCGACGCGGTCGGCCTGACCGGCACAAAATTCGGATGTGGCATCGCCCAGTGCGGGGCCTGCACTGTTCATATCGACGGGCAGGCGCGGCGCTCATGCTCGGTGCCGATCGGAGCCGTGAAGGGGGCGAGCATCACCACCATCGAGGGGCTCTCGCCCGACGGCAAGCACCCGGTTCAGCAGGCTTGGCTTGCCGAGGACGTGCCGCAGTGCGGCTACTGCCAGTCGGGGCAGATCATGGCCACGGTCGCGTTCCTCAAGCGCAATCCCAACCCGACCGACGCCGATATCGATGCCGGCATCACTAATATCTGCCGTTGCGGAACCTACGAACGGCTTCGTCGCGCCATCCATCGCGCCGCCGACCTGATGAAAGCCTAAGGGAGGGTTAGATGGAGGCAGTCCGTACCGCTTCGACGCTCACCCGTCGCCACTTCATCATCACGGCCGCAACCGCTGCCGGCGGCTTTGCGATCGGCATCGGTGGATTCCCGCGCGGCGCGGAGGCCGCAACCGTCGTTGCGCAGCCGTGGAACGACGACAACGCCTATGATGCGCACGAGATCGACGCCTGGATCGCCATCGATCCGGATGATTCCATTCTGATCCGCTACCAGCGCTCGGAGATGGGGCAGGGCAGCATGACCGCGCTGCCGATGATCATCGCTGAGGAGCTGCAATGCGATTGGTCCAGGGTGCGGATCGAATATGCCTCGCCCAACCGCAACATTCGCGAGAACAAGGTCTATGGCGACATGTTCTCGCACGGCAGCCAGTCGGTCCGGGCATCGCAAAAGAAGCTGCAGCAGGTCGGCGCTAGCGCGCGTGAGCGCCTCATCGCGGTTGCGGCGACCCGCTGGGGTGTGCCGGCAACGGAATGCTCGGCGGCTGCAAGCGTGGTGAAACATGATCCTACGGGGCGCACGTTGCGCTATGGCGAGCTCGCACCCGACGCTGCAAAAATCAAGCTAAGCTCCGAGCCGGCGATCAAGACGCCCGACAAGTTCACCTTCATCGGCAAGCCGATGCCGCGCATCGACGTGGTGCACAAGATCGACGGGTCGGCCAAGTTCGGGATCGACGCAAAGGTCCCAGGAATGGTCTTCGCCGCGATCAATGCGTGCCCGGTGCCGGGCGGCAAGCTCAAGAGTGTGGACGAATCCGTAGTGCAGGGCGCGCCGGGCGTGCTGCAGGTGGTGCGGCTAGCCGATGCAGTCGCCGTGGTAGCGACCGGAAGCTACTGGCGGGCAAAGCAGGCGCTCGCGCGCCTGCAGCCGGAATGGGATGTCGGCGAAGCCGGGAACATCGATAGCGAGGAGCTGTCGAAGACATTTCGCGCGGCGCTCGCCGAGCCCATGCTCACCGCGCGCAACGACGGCAATGTCGATCAGGCCATGACGGGCGCCGCAAAGACGTTCGAAGCGGTCTACGAGACGCCCTATCTGTCGCATTCGCCGATGGAGCCGATGAATGCGACGGTGCATCTGCAGCCCGACCGCCTCGACGTGTGGGTTGGAACGCAGGACGCAGAGGACGCGCTCGTTGCGGCCGCCCGCTATTCCGGCCTGAAGCCGGAGCAGGTCTATATCCACAATGGCTATGTGGGGGGCGGCTTCGGTCGGCGCGACGCCAATGACGAGATCGCGCAGGCCATCGCCATCGCCAAGGCAGTGCAGCGCCCCGTCAAGCTCGTGTGGACGCGCGAAGAGGACACCCGGCAGGACAAGTTCCGTCCGCATGCGGTCGTCGCCTTCAAGGCCGGCGTCGGCACCGACGGAATGCCCACGGCCTGGTCGATGCGGGTTGTGACCTCATCGATCCTCGAGACGGTCGGCAGGCCGCTTCCGCCGAACCGGCCCGAGCCGATGGCGGTCGCCGGTCTCGCCGACAACGGCTATGCCGTGCCCAACACGCGTGTCGAAGCATTGATGAAGAAAACGCACCTGCCGGTGTGGTTCTGGCGGGCGCCCGGCGCGAACCAGCACGTGTTCGCGATCGAGAGTTTCCTCGACGAGATGGCATCCGCAAGCGGCCTCGACCCTTATCAGGTCCGCCGCAAGCTGCTCGAGGGCAAGCCGGATTGGCTCAAGGTGCTGGATACCGCGGCGGAGAAGGGCGACTGGGGCAAGCCGCTGCCGCAGGGCAGCGGGCGGGGTATCGCCATCTGCGAAGACACCAACAGCCTGTGCGCGCAGGTCGCCGAGGTCACCGTCAAGCCGAACGGCGACGTCAAGGTCAACCGCGTCACTGTCGCCCTCGACACTCGCTACATGGTCAATCCGCAGACCATCGCCGAGCAGGTCGAAGGCGCCGTGATCTTCGGGTTGAGCGCCGCGCTCTACGGCAAGATCACCATCAAGGACGGTGTGCCGGTGCAGGGCAATTTCGACACTTACCGCATGGTTCGCCTGGCGGAGGCGCCGAAGATCGATGTTCATCTGGTGCCGAGCGGCGGCAAGGTCTGGGGTGGTGCGGGCGAGCCCGCAACGCCGCCGATTGCCGGCGCGGTCGCCAATGCGATCTTCGCGGCGACCGGCAAGCGCATTCGCACGCTGCCGATCATCGATCACGATCTGTCCTCCAAATCGACCTGAACGCGGGTGCCGGCGCCAGAGCCAAAGCCAGAGCGTTCGCACCCGATTCCGTGGGACAGATATCGTTGGGCGGATCCATGAACCGCGTGAAGATTTTCGTGGCCGCAGTTTTCCTCTGCGGCGCCGGCGCGGCTGCGAGCGCACAGCCGGCCGCAACGCCGAGCGAGAGAGGCGAATATCTCGCCCGCGCCGGCGACTGCGTCGCCTGCCATTCCGTGCGCGGCGGCAAGCCTTTTGCCGGCGGCCTGCGCATGGGCACGCCGATGGGGGTGATCTATTCGACCAACATCACGCCCGACCGCGACACCGGGATAGGCAATTATTCGCTTGCTGATTTCGACCGTGCGGTGCGGGGCGGCATTGCCAAGGACGGGCATCACCTTTATCCGGCCATGCCCTATCCGTCCTACGCCAAAATCAGCGACCAGGACCTGGCGGCGCTCTATGCCTTCTTCATGCAGAGCGTCCCCGCGGTCAAACAAGAGAACAAGCAAAACGAGATTCCCTGGTACCTGAGCCCGCGCTGGCCGCTTGCGGTCTGGAACCTGATGTTCGCGCCCGAGCGCGGCTTTGCTGCCCGTTCGGATCGTGACGCGCAGTGGAATCGCGGCGCCTATCTGGTCGAAGGCTTGGGTCATTGCGGCGCCTGCCACACGCCGCGCGGTTGGGCATTTGCGGAAAAGGCGCTCGACGACGGCAGCAGCGCCTATCTGCAAGGCGCGGAACTCGATGCCTGGTCGGCGCCGAACCTGCGCGGTGACCTGCGTGCCGGTCTCGGTGCCTGGTCGCAGGACGACATCGTGGCGTTCCTCAAGAGCGGCCACAATGACAGAGGCGTTGCATTCGGCTCTATGCTCGATGTCGTCAACAACTCTACGCCGTACCTGTCGGATGAGGACATCCGCGCCATGGCGGTGTTCCTCAAGTCGCTGCCGGCGGCCGCGCAGGAGACCGCTGCCGCCTATGATGATGCGACAACGAAGGAGCTGCAAAGCGGCAAGCCGCAACAAGCAGGTGCCGCGATTTATCTCGGCTCCTGCTCGGCGTGTCATGGGGTCGACGGCAAGGGTCAGCCTCCCTTCATGCCGCCATTGGCGGGCAATCCGGTCGTGCTCGATGCCGACCCGTCGTCTCTCATAAACCTGGTTCTAAACGGTGCCGAGCCGCTCGTGGTCAAAGGCGTTCCCGACGCCTATCGGATGCCGCAATTCCGCGTCCAACTCAACGATGAATCAATCGCGCAGGTGTTGAGCTTTGTGCGCCGCGCGTGGGGCAACGGCGCCGCCATGGTCACGGCCGAACGTGTCAAAGAGCTGCGTCCGGTCACAGATCCGAGCAGCGATCGCGTCATTGTCCTGAAGATGCGGTGAGGCGAACGCCCATGCCGAGCCAGGACGCCAATTCGCGAGCGGGACAAGCGCAGGCGCGATCGTGAACCGCGCGATCCACTGAAAGGTCCATTATCGCGCGGTAGCGACCCGGATCGAGGTCTTGCGCGATTTCCCGGCGCCACGCCGAGGGCCGCGAACCGCGGCCTCGAGGTCATGGAGGTCCGGCTTGGCGGCGGCGGTCGCTTCCGATTCGATCGTCCGGTATTTCAGCACGACCTTCTCGCCGAAGGCGGTCAGCTCCGCCCCACCGCCTTGCGAGCCGCCCGGTTGCGCGGTGACGACGGGTTCGCGAAAGCAGCGGTTCATATCGTCGACCAACAGCCAGGCGCGCCGGTACGACATGCCGAGGGTGCGCCCGGCCTGCGAGATCGAGCCGGTTTTCTTGATCGCCTCCAAGAGCCGCACTTTCCCCGGTCCAATCGCCTGATCGGTTCCGAAGTCAACCCGCAATGTCAACCGGACTCCGCCCATCGGCTCCTCGCATCCTTCCGGAATCGAACTAGCTCATCCTATCACCAAGCCGGTTATTTGCACGTTCCACGGCGACGGCCGCAAGTGCGGCCAAACCCCTGAGCATTGGCGTGCGGGACCGCGCTACGGAGCTGATGCGGCTTGCGCGGTGGCCTGCACCGACGCCAACCCCGACAAGAGACAAGCGAGGCTCGAGGTGCGCAGCGGAAGGTAGCGCTTGCCGAGCTGCTGGCAGGCACGCTTGACAGCTGCGGCGGCGTCATGACTGACGCAATCGACCGGGAACATCGCGACATCGGCGCGGCTGACCAGGCCGGGCAGCAGCGTCGGGCTGTGCTCGATGCCGCCGTCGTGATGCAGGAAGCGGCCTTTGGTACGCTCGACCAGGCCCTTAAGCAGCGGCGCCTGATTGGCACGCCCGCCGACATAGAGCACGGTCAAGCCAGCAAGGTCGATCGCGTCGGGTACCGCTTCGCCGTCCCGTCCCGGCGCCGCGAGCCGGGATTCCAAAACGGCGAACTCCTGGCGGAGGGCCGCAAGCTCCTGCTCGGCATGCGCGCGCCGACGCTCCGCTTCGCTGAGCGAATTGCAAGCTGTTGCCAACCGCTGTTCCGCGCGCTCACGGCGGCTTGTCTCCTGCGCCAGGCGCCTGCCGAAGTCAGCGAGCGTGTCGCGCAAGGTTTGCTCTTCGCCGGCCTCCAAGACCGACGCCGCGGCGTCGCGGCCGGCGGTCTTGGCGAGGAGGTCATTCAGCGCCCGGATGGTCTCGTCGCGGCTGGTGAAGCCGTCGCGCAGCTGTTTTTGCTGCCGCTCGACCTTGGCGGACAAGGCGGCGTTGTCTTCCTCCAGCTGGCGCAGGCGACGGATATCGGCCCGGTTGGCGGCGCCGACAAGATGCGAGAGCATGTGCACCTGGCCGAACGCCTGCTTCACCATCTCATCGGTCGCCGCCGGATGGGTGAGCAGCGCCCAATAGCCGCCCGGAATGTCGCCGCGCTTGAGCGCCTCCTGCCACAGAGCCGCGAGGGCGCCTGCATTCTTGGCCTTGGCAAATTGGTTGATCGCGGCTTGATGATGCCGGTCCAGTGTCTTCTGCAGATGCTTGGCACCGGCCTGCGGACGGCCGGCAAGCAGGACACCGAGCATGTGCGCCTCATGGTCGTCGGCCGCATCGACCCCCTGCACCTTGAGGCGGACGAGAAGGCGGCGCAACTCCGCGCTCGACAGACACGTGCCGATGATCGAGCAATGCAGGCTGTGATGCAGATCCCAGATCGGGGTTCGGCGGGCGAGCGAAGCCCGCTTGGCGACCACGGCGGCCGGCTGACTTGGCTGTAGCGCCGCGAGGCTCGCGGCCGGCAGTTGTTCAGCGGGTGCACGCCCATGCGCGAACACGTTCGTCAACAATTGCGCCCCGCGCGAGGATGGCATGCCGGCACTCTTCGGCTTCGCTATATTCATCAAGATATAGCGAATGTGGCACAGCTCGCCCCGGAGGAAAAGGGGGGCGATGCGATGCGTCCGATCCGGTTCGGGAGGCGGGCGGGCGGTGATGATGGGCCAGAGCGATGCGGCATGCCGGGAGCTGCGATACCGCAATGCAACACGATGTTCCCGTCCTGCAAGTGAGGGCGCCTGAAGATCACAAAGGCTTTGGTTCCTTTGCTACAATCAAATGTGAGGATCAGTTCCGACAATCAATTGTGACAATGAGACCCTTGCAAAGCACGTGCATTGATTGCAGAAATATTGATTGCAGAAATGTTGGCGCGCCCGTGGCAGCAATTGGCAAGCTGGCGTAATTAGATCTAAAACAAATCTGGGATCACAACCGGGAGACAGCTCGACCAGGAGGTAAATCGCGCTGAGCCAGCGTCGCGCCGAGCCAACGTCGCGCCGGGCCAACAATGCCACCAAAACAACAACGCCACCGAAACAAAGGGGGCGGAACAGGGGGTACGATATGACGACGCTAAATCACGCTGGAGGCCTTGTGGGCTCTCCGGCCACCGGCCTTTTGGACCGGGAACGCATCATCGCAAGGGCTGGGTTCAATCGCTGGCTGGTGCCGCCGGCGGCGCTCTGCATCCATCTTTGCATCGGCATGGCCTACGGCTTTAGTGTTTTCTGGCTGCCGCTGTCGCGCGCGATCGGCATTTCGAAGCCGGTCGACTGCCCGGACATGAGCATCCTTCAGGAGCTCTTCACCACGACTTGCGACTGGCGCATCTCGAGCCTGGGCTGGATGTACACCTTGTTCTTCGTCCTGCTCGGCTCCTCGGCGGCGCTCTGGGGCGGTTGGCTCGAGCGCGCCGGGCCGCGCAAGGCCGGCGTGGTTGCAGCCGTGTGCTGGTGCGGGGGCCTGGTGATCTCCGCGGTTGGCGTGATCCTGCATCAGCTCTGGATGATGTGGCTCGGATCGGGCGTCATCGGCGGGGTTGGGCTCGGCCTCGGCTACATCTCACCGGTGTCTACGCTGGTCAAATGGTTCCCAGACCGGCGCGGTATGGCGACCGGCATGGCGATCATGGGGTTCGGCGGCGGCGCGATGATCGGGGCGCCGCTCGCCGACATCTTGATGAAGCGATTCGCCACGCCGACGTCGGTCGGTGTCTGGCAGACTTTCATCGCGATGGGAGCCATCTACTTCGTGTTCATGCTCGTTGGGGCGTTCGGCTATCGGGTGCCGCCCGCGGGCTGGCGGCCCGAGGGGTGGACGCCGCCGGACCGCACCAATGCAATGATCACGCAGCGCCACGTGCACTTGCGCGACGCGCACAAGACGGCGCAGTTCTGGCTGATCTGGGGCGTGCTCTGCCTCAACGTGAGCGCCGGCATCGGCGTGATCGGCATGGCGTCGCCGATGTTGCAGGAGATTTTCGGCGGATCGTTGATCGGCCGCCCGGACCTGTCATTCCTGCAGCTCGACGGCGGCCAGCGCGCCGCGATTGCGGCCATTGCGGCCGGGTTCACCGGCCTGCTTTCGTTGTTCAATATCGGCGGTCGTTTCTTCTGGGCGTCGTTGTCCGACTATATCGGGCGCAAGAACACCTATTACACCTTCTTTCTGCTCGGCATCGCGCTCTACGCGGGTGCACCCTGGGCCGCGCATATCGGCAGCAAGGGACTGTTCGTCGCCTTCTTCTGCGTCATCCTGTCGATGTATGGCGGCGGTTTCTCGACCGTTCCGGCCTATCTGGCCGATGTGTTCGGCACGCAATTCGTCGGCGCGATTCATGGCCGGCTGCTCACCGCCTGGTCGACGGCCGGCATCATCGGTCCGGTGGTCGTCAACTATATCCGCGAGGCGGAAATCTCAGCCGGCGTGCCGCGCGATTCCGTTTATGACGTGACCATGTATATCCTCGCCGGCATGCTGGTTGGCGGCTTCATTTGCAACCTCCTGGTCCGACCGCTGGCAGACCATTGGTTCATGAAGCCGGAAGAGGTGGCGCAGCTGCAGCTCAAGGCGCAGGGCGAGACCGCCGCTGCGGCGGGCGGCTCCTTCGGTATCGGCAGAGGGGGGCTCGACGCCAAGGCGGCGCTGTTCTGGCTCTTTGTCGGTATCCCGCTCGCTTGGGGCGTGTGGATCACGCTCAACAACGCGATGAAGATCTTCTGAGCTTGGGCTAAGGCTTGCTGAAGGCGAGCAATTGGTAGGACAGATAACCCTCCCGGTGCAGCCAGCGCATCAAGCTGCCGGCCGAGAGGGGCGGCGCTTCAGCAGGTGTGGTTATGCGGTAGCTCGGCAAGGTCTGCGCCGTCGCATCGATTGCGCGATCGAGGGTGAGGCCGGCGCAGCGGGCATATTCTAGAATTTGATCGAGCCCGATCCAAAGCTCCGGCCAGGGGCCGTATTCGCGCCGCATAGTCTCCTCGATCACTGCGATGTCGGCCGGCGGGCGTGAGCCGGGAAGCCTCACCAGAATATCGGTGAGGGCAAGGCGTCCGCCCGGCGCAAGCGCCGCTGCAGCCCCGGCGAGGAAATCTGCGCGCGAGCGGAAGTGAAACATCGCCTCGAGGCAGATTACGCGATCGAATGTGTCCTTGCGCAGCGGCAGCGCGCAGGCATCGGCCTCGAGCCAGATCAGAGCGTTGGTCGGCCTTGCCCTGATGGTGCGGCAGATTTCGAGCTGGCGCTGATCGATGTTCGCTCCCACCAACCGCATATGGTCCCGGCACGCGTCGATGGCCGCGAGCGTTCCGCCGAACCCGCAGCCGACGTCGAGCACCCTCTGCCTGTCGTGAATGTCCGCGAGGTCAATGATGATGTCGGCAAGCCGCGCCTGCGCGGCCGCGAATTCCTCCGGCGAGCACGGCGCGGAGAGCGGCGGCGGTGCATTCCAGAAGCCCAGATGCACGTGGCGCCCGGTCTGCCCCGCTTTGAAGGCGGCGATCAGTCCGTCGAAATATGGCGGCGCTTTTTGCGGCGGCAAGATGCGCTAGCCCCAACAATAAACGCGGTCGCCGGATTTCGCGTCAGCCATGAAGCTGCAGGCGGTCCAGCGCACGGTCGCGCCAAGGACCGGCGTCACCCGATGTAAGTAGCGCCCGGAATTGACGATGATCATCTCGCCCGGCTCAAGGCGGAACGACACCCGTTCGACACCTTCGAGATCAGGCTTGGGCGAACTCACGCCGTCGAGCGCGATGCGGCCGCCCGGTGCCTCGGGCTCGAGATTGAAGATCTCGAGCGCTCCCCCTGCTTCGGCTTGCGAGAAGGCAAGCACGAACGAGAACAGGCTGCCCTGGATGAGGGGCATGAGCTGGCGATAGCTCGGCCGCGCCGCCTGCTCGTCATCGAAATGCGGCGGGATATATCCGCCGGTGAGCTGGGCCCTCAGCGTGGTGAACATGTATTCGCTTCCCGGCCATGGGCCGGGAGGCGGCGCATAGGGGCGCCCACCGTCGAGCATCGACATCAGCTGCGATACGCGCGCCTGCAGGTCAAGCCCAGCGGGAAACAGCGCCCGCAGGCCGGCTGCGAAGCGCGGCGCCTCGTCGAAATAATCCTCGAGATCAGGATGGGCGAGATTGAGATTGATGCCGTAGAAGAAGGCCGCGAACTTGACCGGGAAATCAGTGCGGATGAGGCCGTGGCGATTGTGGGCGAGGTCGTCGCGGATGGAAGCGCAGGTCGCACTGTCATAGACGTTGCTGACGAGCACCGCGTCGAGCTCGCGGCAGCGCAAACGTGTCAGCAAGTCGGGAGATCGGCCGGCGTCCTCGGCGGCGACGGTGGCGGTGCGAAAGAACGTCATGGGAGTTGCGCGCCGCACATCATTGATAACGGCCGCCCGGTGGTGGATAGACCCAGAAATATTCGCCGCTGCGGCCGTCTTCCCGCGCGGCCGTTTCGGTGAGGAAGGCAGCCTCGCGCGCCAAAGCCTCGCGTGACCAGCCGAGACAGGAGCGCATCTTAAGGGACAGCGGATCATAGTCCAACCGATGCTCCGCCGGCGAGCGCACCATCAAGGCTGAAGGCAATACCACGCAATGATAGACGCGGAGCGCGCACGGCAGCCGCCGCGCCCGCTCGAAATTGCGGCGAAAGCTCTCCGGGCTGTCGCCCGGGAGCCCGACGATGATCTCGACCGCGGGCGTTGCCACTTGGCCCAGCGCCGCGAGCGTCTCATCAAAGCGCGCCTCGTCGTATTTGCGCTCGACATTGGCAAGCACCTTGTTGTCGAAGGATTGCAGGCCCACCCCCACATAGGCATTGCCCACGCCTTTAAGAAAGTCGAGGTGCTCGCGCCGCACCTTCGCGGGATAGATCTCGCAGATGAGGCCGCGCTGCGAGAGAAATCCGGAACGCTCGGCGGCTGCGCGCAGATTGTTGAAGGCCGCTTGATTGAGATTGAGGCCCGCATCGGCCAGCAAGGCGGCGCCGAGCCCAAGGCGCTCCATGGCGGAAAATTCCTGGCCAAGGTTTTCGGCTGTGCGCACGCGCTTGGGGGATTCGAGCGTGCCCCATTCGCAAAACGTGCAGGTGAAGGGACATCCGCGATAGGTCTGCAGCACGCCGAGGCCGCCTCCGGGCACGAGATTCATCGCATAGGGCGAAGCAAGCTCGTTCAAGTCGCCGAGCGGTCGCGCGGGCGTTTCATGCCAAGCATCTGCCTTGCGCAATGCCAGGCCGGCGATCCCGGAGAGCTGCTCGGGCCTGCGGTCCTGAAGCTCCACGACAGCGCGGAACGTGTGCTCGCCTTCGCTGATGACGAGCACGTCGATAGCGGATGCCTTCTGCCCATGCGGCGCGTGCTGGAGCATCACCGGCCGCGCCGAAGGCCCGCCGAACACGATCAGCCGCCTCGGATCCTCATCCTTCAAACGCACTGCGAGATCGAGGAAGAACGGAAACGACCACAGATAGACCGAGCAGCCGACCACATCCGGATCGAAGGCGATGACCTCCGCGGCGACGCGCTCGACATCGCTGCCCTCCAAGTCCCAGACCCTGAGCTCGAGGCCGGGCAAGCGCGCAGCACGCAGCGCGGCTTCCACCATGTAGAGCCCGAGATTGGGAATGAATTGCGGCATCGCCCGGTCGCGAACCGGATAGCGCGCCAACAGCGCGACACGGCGGCCCGAGCGGATGGGGGTCACGCCGGACATGCTACGGCATTGCCGCTGGAACGGCGGGGCATCGACCACCAGAAGCGGCCGACCTTGCCGCCGCATGCGCGCGCGCGCTGGTCGAGCTCGCTCCGCATCGCAGCCAGCGCCTCGGCGTTCCAACCAAGGCAGGAGATCATCGAGAGATCGCTCGGGTCAAATACCATGTTGAACTCGGGCAGGCCGCGGGTCATCAGTGCGTCGGGCAATACCAGGCAATGATAGGCGCGAACGCTCGCCGGCAGCGACAGCGCATAATCCAGCGTGCGGCGGAAACCCTCGGGCGAGTCTCCCGGCAGCCCGAAGATGATCTGCAGCTCGATATTGGTGACGGCGGCGAGCGCGCGGACTGCGGCTTCGAATCGCGGCGAGTCGGACGGGCGCTGATGCAGGCGCAGGACCGCCTGATCCTTTGACTGCATGCCGACCCCGAGGTAGGCGGGGCCGATCTCGCGCATGAATTCGAGGTGCTCGTCGCGCACCACCGAGGGATAGATTTCCGCCCAGAACAGCGAGCGCTTGAGGAATCCGGTGCGCCGGTTGGCTTCGCGCAAGTTGCCGAAGGCGCGAATGTTGAGGTTGAGCCCGGCATCGAGCAGGAATACCGCCGGCGCGTCTACGCGGGCGAAGCCCTCGAGCTCGCGTGCGATATAGCCGGCCGAGAATGTCGCCTTGAATTTTCCGGGCACGCCCCATTCGCAGAACCGGCAGGACAGCGGGCAGCCCCGATAGGTCTCCAGATATGCGACCGCGCCGTATGGCATCAGGCCAAGCGCAAATGGCGAGGAGAGCTGATCGAGATCGACCGGAGCCTCACGCCGGGCGGTGCGCAGCCAGCCGGAGCTTGTGGGCAGCGTGAGCCCGGAGACCGATTTGAGCCCGGTCGGCGAGAGATCCGGCAAAGCCGCGATCTCGCGGAAGATCTCTTCGCCGTCGCCTTCGACGATCGCGTCGAGATAGGTGGCGGCTTGGCCATACGGTTCGAGATCGAACAACGCAGCCCGTGCCGAAGGGCCGCCGAACACGACGATGCAGGACGGGCGCCGGCGCTTGATCTCGCGCGCGACCGCGATCAAACATGGCGTCGACCATACATAGATGGAGAAGCCGACGAGCTCGGGCTCGAAGGCGAGAATGTCGTGCACATAGGCCTCGACGTTGTCGTGCCCGTGATCGATCAGCGTCACGCTGTGCCGGTGTCCGGCATCACCCACCACCGCAGCTTGGATGCGGCGTATGCCGAAGCTCGGCAGAACCAGCGGTCCGAGCTCGTCGGCATCCGGCCGCGGCGTGAGACAAACAAGCGCTATGCGACGATCGGCCAAAGGTGCATCCGCGGGATAGAGCAGCTCTCGCGATCTTATAGAACTGTTGCCGAGTCATCGCCGGGCTTGTCCCGGCGATCCACGCCGTTCTTGCTCGAGCCAACAGGAACAAGACGTGGATGCCCGCCACATAAGGGCGTTTGCGACCGTCTTTCAACGGGCTATGCGCGGGCGTGACTCCAATGCAATTTGGCGCCCGCCAGGTGGCTATTTCGCCGCCTCCGCGGTGGCCGGGCCCGCCGCGGCCTGGAATTGAACCTTGCACCTGATTCCGGCCGGCAGGCGCCCCGCAGGGTTGGGCAGAGCGAGCCGCACCCCAAACGTGCCGCTTGCCGCATCGAGCACCTGGTCCACCACCGTCACGGCTGCCGAATAGGAGCCGCCGATCGGTTGTTGCGGGTGCACCTCGGCGGTCGAGCCGATCGCGATGCGCCCATATTGGCTTGTCGGCACGAACACCTCGACCCGCAGCGGATCGATCTGCGCGAGCGTCAACACCGGGCTCTGCTCGTTGCGATACTCGCCCGGGACCAGGAGCCGCTCCGTCACCACGCCATCGATCGGGCTCACCAGCGTGCGCTGCTTGACCTGCTCCTCGGCCTGGCCGACTTCCAGTCGGGCGATCTCCTGATTGAGCTCGGCCTCCTTGACCTGCTGCTCGGCAACGTTGGCATCGGAATCGGCTTCCTCTGCGGTCGCTTGCGCGACGATGTTCTTGGCGACGAGCTGGCCGGCGCGGTCGTTCTTTCGGCGCAGGAGCTCGAGCCGCGCCTGCGCCGCCTTGATCGCGAAGTCGTTGCCGGCGCGAGCGCGCGCCAGCTTCAGTGTAGCCTGCTCGAGTCCGTCTTCGAGCTTTCCCAGCACCTGGCCTTTGTGCACCACATCGCCGCGGTCGACATCGACGCGGGCGAGCACGCCAACGACGGGGGTTGCGAGTTTAACCACCTGCTGTGGCTCGATCACGCAGTCGAGCTCAGGGATATCGGCGGTTTGAGCCCTGGCGCCGCTGGCCACGAGGAAGAGCAAACAGCCGAGGGCCGTCAGACGCTCTGCGCAGGCAAAATCTCTCACGGTCGCGCTCCAGGGATTCCGCATCCTTAGTGCATGCTTAACACGGGCTGCAGCCCGCCTGCTTCCCCCAATCCACAAGCCCGCGGCGCAAGTAACACAGATTGCGTTAAAAATGAACATTGCGGCCGCAGGGCTCACTCAGGTCGGCCCGAAAAGGCGAGCGTCTTGCTCTGCGAACGGTCCGACTGCAGGAGGTCCGCCCGCATGCGCGCATGCAGCCATTCGGCGCGCCGCTGTGCCATCCGCAGCATGATGCGGCCGACCGAGGGCCCCCATCGACGCAAGGCCGGAGCGGCAAGGCGCGACAGGATCGGGCCGATCTCGAAATCCATCAGCGGATCCTCGAGCGAAAGGATCGCCTGGAAGCATCCGGGCTCGCCCTGGCGGCCGCTGCGGCCGGCGAGCTGGTCGTCGATCCGCCGGGCGTCATGCCGCTCGGTCATGATCACATGCAGCCCACCCAGCTTAAGGGCATCCTCGTCGATATGAATGTCGGTGCCGCGCCCCGCCATGTTGGTGGCGACGGTGATGCGGCCGCGCCCGCCCGCAAGAGCGATGATGTCGGCCTCGTGCTTGTCCTGCGTGGCGTTGAGCACGGTGTGCGGCAGCCCGGCGGCGGTCAGCGCCGCGCCCGCGCGTTCGGACGCGGCGACCGAGCGCGTGCCGATCAGCACCGGGACGCCCTTCTGGTGCAGCTCCGTCACGCGGGCGAGGATGGCGCGCCACTTCTCGGCCTCGGTCGCGACCACTTCATCCGGAAGATGTCGCCGCTTAATCGGGCGATGCGTCGGAATGCTGGCGACCGGGAGCCGATAGACCCGCCACAGCTCGCGCGCGACCGGGCGAAGAGTGCCGCTCATCCCGGACAGCCGGCGATAGCGGC